>ERZ857480.48219-NODE-74579-length-30040-cov-7.9951_pt1 | contig 30040 bp, 31 predicted proteins | sample MGYA00519767_ERZ857480 | MGnify/ENA primary metagenome ERZ857480 (study PRJEB31778, sample SAMEA3449210) | human gut metagenome | biome: human gut; feature: human-associated habitat; material: faeces | place: United Kingdom | collected 2010/2012 ...
AGTCCTTTTACACGGCTTTCAAATTGTCCTCTGAACTGAGTTCCTGCCACAAGAGCAGTAAGGTCAAGCAGGAAAATACGCTTATCCGCAAGATTGAACGGAACGTTTCCTTCGCTGATTTTCTGTGCAATACCCTCTGCTATTGCAGTTTTACCTACACCGGGTTCACCTATAAGGCATGGATTGTTTTTTGTACGGCGTGAAAGTATCTGAACAACTCGTGATATTTCCTTTTCACGTCCTATAATATTATCAAGCTTACCGTCCTTAGCCTTTTGAGAAAGGTCTGTACAGTAATTATTAAGGAATTTCAGCTCCTTTTCACGTCTTTTATCCTTTTTAGTGCCAAAACCGAAAAGTCCGCCTTTTTTCTCGCCTGACTTTTCAGAAGCGTCATTTTTAGCTTTTCCGTTCTGTGTAGTATCCTTTTTATCGTCTGATGAATCAGGCTTTTCAAAGGTCGGACTTCCTCCAAGCATATTTTGCAGGAAATCAGGCATAAAACCTGAACCGCCCATTTCAAAGCTGTCACCGTCCAGAAGTCCCATCATCTGATCAGAGATTTGCTCCATTTCTTCATCGGTTATTCCCAGACGTTCCATATATTCAGAAACCTGTGGGATATTCATTTCCTTTGCACAAACCATGCAAAGCCCCTCATTCTTTTTTTCATTGCCCTGTACTGATGTAATAAAAACAACAGCCGGACGCTTTTTGCATTTGCTGCACATTAACATTAGTTAAATAACCTCCTGAATTCTATTCACACCATGAATTATGTGTATGCAGATACAAGATGTATCCGTCGTATGCTACTTGCTGAAATTAATCAGCTTAAGATTATAAATATATTTAAAAACAATGGTTTTGTCAATTGACTTCTGATTGAAAAACATCATTTTTTCATCGCCTATTATAACAAGGAACTTTACAAATGCAGCTGCAGCAATAAGGAATAGTACTGCCCGTATAATACCCATAACTGCACCCAAAGGCTGTTCTGCCGCACCAACAGACGGAATATCAAGCATTGCTGTAATAATATTTGCAAATAATCTTATTACAAGCATAAGCAGTATGTATATTATTGAGAAAGCTGCAAATCTGCATATTTCAGAAGCTCTGTTCTGTATAAATGTGTTTTCAAGATAATCAACAGTTTCCTGCGGTATATCGTCAATCATTTCAAGCCCTACAACCATTTGCACTGCCTGCTGAGTAAGTCTGGAATCATCATTCATAAGGCTTAGGTCGGAAAGCAGATATTCCGGAAGCTCATGCGAAAGCATTTCGTGAAATATATCGGAAAATCCGCTGTTTACTTTCTGTATAAACGCTTCTTTTTCATCAACCTCTTTATCATTTATGTTGCAGGCATACTTAAATAAATCGTCCTGCATATTTTCGCTTTCAGCAAGTATAGATTGAAGTCTGCTTTCATTTACAGTGATGTTGTAGCCTTGATTTTCCAGAAAAACTCTGAATTTTGATGTTATCTGTACATCTTCAAGTGAACGTCTTACCGACTTTATATTGCCGGATTTAACTGCACTTCTGTAAATTGCATCTGAAGCGGATTCGCTTAATGTTATTGCAAAAACCAGACTGATTATACAGCCCAATGTAGTAAAAATTGTCTTAGAGAAACCTTTTTTTGCGGATAAATAGATTATTACAGCCACAACAGCCGCAGCAGCAGCGTCATAAGCCCACCAGAATTGTGTGTCCATTTTTGTTTAAACTGATTACTGCTATTCTTTTTGTTTCTGATACAGCAATAATACGCTCCTCTCTTTTTACAGTATTTTTTCCAATTCCCAAAGCTGATAAGATGTCGCATCAGCTTTCAAAGTCTATTCTGTCAACTCTGTCATAGCTCATAAGAAAGATATATTTATCACATCTTCTGAACTGACTGTATGAATCGGTAATATCTACCGTAGAACGCAGATTTCCGCTGAAATCAAACGCTTTCAGCTGAGTTTTTCCCATTACATAGACAAGTCCGTCATAAATCTGAACATATCTCAGTTCCTCATCATATGAAATGATAAACGGTTCTTTTTTAGGGCCGCTTAAAAGCATTACGTTATATTTATGACGTTCATTGTCATTCAGTATTACTGCTGCTTTGCTGCCGCTTATGTCACAGCCGGCAAAAGAACCGTCATAAGTATAGCTTGCGGTTATTTCACCGCTGTTATTATAATATGCACATTTATCATCGCCTAAAACAACAGCACCGTCATCAAAAGAAGCTGACTTAATGCAGTATGTATCAAAAGGTTCAGCAGTCCATTTGGTATTGTCTGAATCAAATTTGATGCATTCGGTTTTTGTGACAATAGAGCCGTTATCTGCATTAACAAAGCTTAATACAGCACCGTTGCCGTCATCTGTAAAGCATACGTCAATTATACGCTCTATGCAGTTTCTGTTGTAAATATAATTTCCGTTTCTGTCATAAACGGTCAGACTGCATGCAAATTTATCAGAGAGTGTAACGATTGCCGTATATCCATCATCACTTACTCTGCCAAATATTATATTATCGTCAGCAGTATCTGTAAAAAGTGTTTCACGTTCTGATTCAAGTCTGAATTTATTTCCGCCTGTTTCATAAATAAGTGCATAACCGTCTGCCGCTTTCATAACTGCATTTGAATAAGCATGCTGACGGCCTTCTATAAGTCCGCCCTCCTCATTGTAGAGGTATGTATAAGCGTCACTCATAAGATAAATGACTTTATCTGTATATTCAAGCTGATAATTTTCACCGCCTGAAATTTCAATAGGGAAGTTTCCTTCGGCAAGTTCACCGTCATTGATAATTGTATGGTACTTTTCTCCTATGCCCTGAAGCTTCGGAAGCCATTTATCACGATTATAGTACATACCGCCTGCAATTGTGGCAACAGCAAGCAGTATAATCAGCTTAATTCGGCGTTTTCGTCTTTTTGCACGCCTTTTGACTTCGACAATGTCGTCCATATCATAATTAGCCATGACATACCTCCTTTTCCGAATGACGTCTGTAAAGCTCATCAAGACTTTCTTCGCCGTAAAACAGCCTGTTCAGATAAAGACCATGAGCCATAGCTGTTTTTCCTGCTTTTGTTCTGTCCTTGGACTTCATTATGGCAGGTATATCATCAGGGGAGAATTTTCCCTCATTCACCCATATAAGAGTTCCCACCATAATCCTAATCATATTATACAGAAAACCGTTGCCTTTTACAAGCATTATTACTGTATCTCCAACATTTTCTATGTAAAAATCATAAATTGTTCTTATTGTTGTTGAGGCTGTACTGCTGTTTGAACAAAATGCAGCAAAGTCATGAGTACCTATAAAATGTTCAGCAGCCTTCCTGACAAGCTCAACATCAAACTTTCTTCGGTAATGCAGCATCAAATCCTCAGCAAACGGATTTTTTGATTCACTGCAATGCATTTTGTAAATATACTCCTTGCCAAGACAGCTGAACCTTGCATGAAAATCGTCCTCAGTTTCCTCACAGGATAAAATTGATATATCATTTGGAAGATAGCCGTTTACGCCTCTTATAAAATTTCTCGGAGGTATTTTGCTTTCCGTTTTTACATTAAAGCAGTAATGATTGGCATGAACTCCCGTATCAGTACGGGAGCAGCCGTTTATGATTATATTTTCATTAAGGACTCGTGATACATTTTTTTCAACGACTTCCTGAATAGTCAGTGCATTGTCCTGCCTTTGATATCCATGATAATTTGTACCACGATAAGCCATAGTTACTTTAAGATTTCTCATTATCAGAATCCTTTGTTTCCTCGTTTTGCTCTGTTTCAGTACTTTCTTTATGTTCAGCAACTGCTGAATTTTCATTTATATCATGAGTTTCGGTAAATTCCTCTGTTTGTTCAGTATCATTGTTTTCGCTTTCAGATGATTTTTTATTTTTTCTGCGTCTGTCAATAACCGCAATTAAGATGAAAAGCAAAGCTCCTGCTGCTGATGCGGTTACACCTGTTTTAAAGCCCTCAGGAATATATGAAAGCTCAATTTCATGTTCGCCTGCTGAAATATTTACTCCAAGCATTGCTCCCATAAGACTGTATGTTTCAGCTTTTTCGCCGTCAACGTAAACACTCCAGCCCTTTTCATAGGGAATAGAAAAATACATTACGCCGTCATTAAGAGCAGTCACATTTCCCTTTATTTTTGTGTCACTGAATTCAGTTATATTCAAAGCTTCGTCAGCAAGATTTTTATACATTTCCTCCCATATAGCGTGATTTAAAGCATATACCATTACCTGTCCGTTTCCTGACTGTACATCTTCCTTTGCGGCGATTTTTATAACTGACTGTTCACCTGTACCGCTGTTGCCCATTGGGAAAGTTATCGGATAATCTTCAACCAGAATATTTGTATCAATCTGCTTTCCGCCTGTTGATACAGAGGCATTATCAAATCCGCCGTTTGTTATGTATCCATAAAGCGAGCTGTTTTCAACACTGTCATATGTAAAGGATACACTTGCCATACTGCTGTCGGGATTTTCCTTTGTAAATGAATAATTGCCGTAGCTGTTTTTTGTTACCTTTAATCCGTCATAGGAGGCTAGAGCAACAGGCTGCGGAGTGAAAACATTTTCCTGAATTCCTGTACAAAGACTTAAAAGCTGATTTTGATAGTCATATGGTGAGCTTGATTCTATTGTGGTTGCCATTTTCACATCGGAATTTACCATAAATCCTATAGGCAGATTAAATTTGTTTACACTTGCTGAAACCTGTCCGTCCTGACAGTATTTTTCAAGTGCATAATCATCATTAAGCATAGCACCGCTTTTTGAAACAATATACTTTATTCCGAAGAATGCGTTTGTTACAGGAGGTGAAATTCGATAGTAATAACGGTTTCCTGCTTCAGATGCATAAAGTCCCATTTTTTGAGTGAACTTGGTTACATTGACATTTGCAGATGATGAAAATTGCGATAAACCGTTGTATCCGTATAAGGCACTGTCGTTAAGCGAGTATGTGCTTTTCATTTCGGTTCTGAAAAATTTATCTGAGTCTGATTTTCTTATTTCCGACAAAACTGTTTGCACCTCTTGGTTTCTGTCGGGGTATGAGGAATATCCTGAACTGCCTACTGTCTGTACACCTATGCAGGCATTTTTATATGACTCATAAACCACTCCGATACCGATTGCAATGCTCAATGTGTAGGCAAGGAGCTGTTTATGATTTTTAAAAGGAATCAGCTTCATAACAATGAAAATGAAGAAAAATACAGCCATTATTATTACTGAACTGCGGATATAATTTGTTTCTCCGTTCATTGCAGCGTCAAAGGAATCCCTGTCTGAAATCCTGCAAAGATAAAGAATAACAGCGGGAATTACAGGCATTGCTATTAGCTGATAAATCTTTATTCCATTGGTCAGCATAGCGTCCATTGCACGATATGCGGCAGTTATAAGAATAAATGAGAAAATAAATGCAAAACGGTATGGAATCATGTTTGTAAAATGAAATCCATGCCATATAAAGTTCAGGACGTTAAAATTACAGCTTACCGCAATAAGTGCAAGCATCAATACAGCTGATATTTTTTCTCTTATTCTTATTTTAGGAGTTATGAGAAATACTCCGAGAAGCAACAGTCCAAGAACTCCGCAGGCAAAGTTGGGAAGTCCCTCTTTCATTGCAGGTTCATTAAAGGATAATGTGTTTGCAAAAATATCAGTCCATTTTTCATATGTTTCCCAGACCTGCGGAAATGTATTATTTGCACTGTATGTCAGCTGTAATCCATAATATGCAGGCAGAAGCATAAATCCGCCCAAGGCTATTCCTATTACGGACGAACGTAAAATAATCCAAAGCTTTTTGAAAAAGTCTTTGATTCCTTTTCCCTCGCAAACAATAGCGACTGCAAATGCAAAAACAGCAAAAATGCAGGTAAAGAAAGCTATATAGTAGTTTGAAATAAGTGAAAGAGCAAGGCTTAGCGTAAAGAGCTTCCATTTGCCTTCTCTGCATATTGCGGTTATTCCGAGCATTACAAGAGGGAAAAGTGCAATTGTATCAAACCACATAACATTCCAGTAGTAGCCGAGCATATAGCTGCAAAGAGCAAACATTACAGAAAATACGGTTATTGAAACGTCATTTCTTTTAAATGTATACCTGAGGAACATACTGAAAAACATACCGCAAAAGCCGATTTTTGCAGTTAATATGTATGTAAGGGCGTCACGGGTGCTGTCCTCGCTGAAAAAAACAGAAGTCCAGTTAAGCGGACTTGCAGCATAATATGAAATAAGTGAAAGAAAGTTAGTGCCAAGACCTGTAGACCATGAATAAAGAAAAGAACCTCCCGTAAGAAGTTTTTCTCTTACTACACGGAAAAATGGATAATACTGATGCCAAAGGTCAACAACCAGCATCTGATTATCTCCGTATGGGTGTATTTTTGCTGCCTTAAATGCAAGAAGCATAATAAATACAGGAATAAAAAAAGAGAGAATTACCCATAAAGCCCCATTATTAAAGAAATTACCGAGGGCTTTTACAAATCCGTTTTCGTTTATTTTCTTAGACGCTGATTTCACAAACCTCCGCCTGCCTTTCAGAATATAATATTAATTGCAATAACTGCCGCAAGGAAAATAAGAGTAACAGCAAGAGCCGCATAGTCTGTTCGGTTTGATTTAAGCTGTCTTAAACGTGTTCTGCCCTCGCCGCCGTTATAGCATCTGCACTCCATAGCCGTTGCAAGTTCTTCTGCACGTCTGAATGACGAAATAAAGAGCGGTATCAGTATTGAAACAACATTTTTTGCCCTTGCCATAAGACTGCCGCTGTCAATTTCAGCTCCTCTTGCCTTTTGTGCAGACATAATCTTGTCCGTTTCTTCAATAAGAGTGGGTATAAACCTCAAAGCAATTGTCATCATCATTGCAAGCTCATGTACAGGGAACTTAACCTTTTTAAGCGGACTCAAAAGTCTTTCAATAGCATCAGTAAGTGCAATCGGAGATGTTGTATAGGTCAGAAGTGACGTTCCTGCAATAAGGAATACGATCCTCACAATCATAAATATGCTTGTTTCGATGCCGCCTGAGGTTATTTTAAAAAATCTCCACTTAAAATAAACATCACCGTCAGATATAAAAAACAGGTTAAGAATAGCTGTAATAATCAGAAACGGCATTATCGGCTTTATGCTTTTCACAAAAAGTTTAAGCTTTATCCTTGAAACCGTAATTGCATATACTGTAAAAATTCCGCCTAAAAGCAGTCCTAAAGGAGAACTTCCCACGAAAAGCATTATAATAAAAATAAAGGTTATAACTATCTTAAATCTCGGGTCTAACCTATGGATCAAGCTGTTGCCCGGAAAAAACTGTCCAATTGTAATATCCTTAAGCACTTAGCCTAATCCTCCTTTATTCAGGGTTTTAAGGATAAGGTCTTTGGCATAGTTTACGGTAAAGACCTCTTTGCCAAGATCTATGCCTCGTTCCTTGAGTCCGTTAAAAACCTTTGTAATCTGAGGAACATCAAGTCCCATTTGTTCAATTTCCTTAGAGCGTCTGAAAACATTTACTGCTGTATCATAGCAGAAAAGCTCCGATTTGTTCATTACAAGTATTTTATCGGCAAATTTTGCAATATCCTCCATGCTGTGAGATACAATAAGAACAGTATTTCCTGTTTTTTCATGGTAGGATTTTATTCTGTTCAAAATTTTATCTCTGCCCTTGGGGTCAAGACCGGCTGTAGGCTCATCAAGAATAAGCACTTTTGGTTCCATTGCCATAACGCCTGCAATGGCAACACGTCTTTTCTGACCGCCCGAAAGCTCAAACGGAGAACGCTCCATAAGCTCCTGAGAAAGTCCGATATTTTCAGCAGTTTCATAAACTCTGCGTTTGATTTCAGCCTCACTCAGCCCCATATTTTTAGGGCCGAAAGCAATATCCTTAAAAACAGTTTCCTCAAAAATCTGATATTCGGGATACTGAAAAACAAGCCCGACCTTAAAGCGAACGTCACGGATATTTGATTTTTCTTCCCATATATCCTTGCCGTCAAGATATATTTTACCTGAGGAGGGCTTTAAAAGTCCGTTAAAATGCTGTATCAAAGTAGATTTTCCCGAACCTGTGTGACCCATTACACCAACAAGCTCTCCCTTTTCTATTTCGAGATTTACATTTTTTACAGCCGCTTTCTCAAAAGGAGTTCCGGGACTGTATATATAGGTGAGATTTTCTGTTTTCAGAATTGACAAATACTTCCGCCCCTAACCTTTTAACAATTTTTCCAGTGCGTCTATACATTCTTCTTCACTTATTATATGGCTGTCAATATCAATACCGTTCTGACGAAGAAGATAAGCAAGCTCGGTAGTCTGAGGAACATCAAGTCCTATGGCTTTAAGCTGTTCAACGTGTGAAAATACTTCTTTTGGAACATCGTCAAAGACCACTTTGCCGCTGTCCATAACAATAACTCTGTCACTTTTTGCTGCCTCGTCCATATAATGAGTAATAAGGACAATGGTTATGCCGTTTTTCTTATTAAGACGGCGTATGGTTTTAAGAACTTCCTTTCGTCCCTGAGGGTCAAGCATGGCAGTCGGTTCATCAAGAATAATGCAGTCAGGACGCATTGCAATAATTCCCGCAATTGCAACTCTCTGCTTCTGACCGCCTGAAAGCTGGCTTGGGGAATGTTTACGGTATTCATACATCTGCACTGCTTTAAGAGCGTCATCTACACGCTGACGCATTTCCTCATAGGGAACGCCGAGATTTTCAAGTGCAAAAGCAACATCCTCCTCAACAATAGAGGAAACAATCTGGTTATCCGGATTTTGAAAAACCATTCCTGCATGCTGACGCAGTTCAAAAAGACGCTCATCGTCAGCCGTGTCAATGCCTGCAACATATACCTTGCCCGAACATGGCAGAAGTATTCCGTTAAGGTGCTTTGCGAATGTGGACTTTCCTGAACCGTTATGTCCGAGAACAGCAACAAATTCACCCTTTTTTATGTCTATGTTCAAGCCTTTAAGAACCTCTTTGACAGGCTGTTTATCGTCATAATCATTATTATAATGAAAATGAAGCTCTTTAGAAGTAATTATATTTTCCATTAATCTTCCAATTCTATACTATCAATATTATCTATTCTTACAATTTTGCTGACAGTTTCTTCAGCCTTTTTATTCTTAACAGTATAAGTGATTTTAATCCATTCATCATCAACATCAACAATGGTACATTCCAACTCGTTGTCGAATATATTATCAATTGAGGCATCAAATTGAATTGTACATTTTTTCCCCTTTAACTCAGAAATGAGTTTTGACATTTCAACCACACTCTTTTCCTTTTTCTCACGTTTTTCAAGAGCTTTAAAGCGTTTTTCCAATGCTTTTACCTTTGATGGATAATTTATCTGCAATAATAATATCATAAAGCATACCCATGAAATCCAATCCCAGTTCATAGCTTTTTAAACCTCTTAAAGTCACTTTTCCCATATTGCCGTTGAACCGCATGGAAGAACCATGCCGCTGGACTGTACGGGAAGTCCTATTTCATCAAAGGAAACCCTGCCGCCGAAGTCCTCAGTAAGAACAGAGCCGAGTATATAACCCATTACAGACGGAGAAAGACCTGTAGTGTAGCTGTTTATAAGGAAAAAAAGGGGATTATCCGATAAAACACCTTTACAGAGTTCAACCAGATCATATACGCAGTTTTCAAGTTTCCATATTTCTCCGCCGGGACCTCTGCCATAGCTTGGGGGGTCCATGATAACAGCGTCATAGCGTCTGCCTCTGCGGATTTCACGTCCTATGAATTTTTCACAGTCATCTACTATCCAGCGGACAGGCTTGTCGGAAAGTCCTGATGCAGCAGCATTGTCCCTTGCCCATTGAACCATGCCCTTTGAAGCATCGACATGGCATACATTTGCACCTGCCTCTGCACAAGCAAGAGTTGCTCCGCCCGTATATGCAAAAAGATTGAGAACGCTTATTTCACGTCCTGCATTTCTTATCTTATCAGACATATAATCCCAGTTTACAGCCTGTTCCGGAAAAAGCCCCGTATGCTTAAAGCCTGTTGGACGTATATTGAAGGTCAGATTTTTATAGCTTATGTTCCATGAATTTTCAAGCTTTTTTCTGAACTCCCATTTGCCGCCGCCCTGCGATGAACGGTGATAATGACCGTCCGCCTTTTCCCATAACGGTGATTTTTTAGGGGTTTTCCATATAATCTGCGGGTCGGGACGGATAAGACTTACTCCGCCCCAGACCTCAAGTTTTTCCTGATCAGATGTATCAATTATTTTATAATCAATCCAGTTCTTTGCAGCTCTCACAAGCTCTCTCCTATCTGCCTGAGCGTTCCTTTATTTTGTCAGCAATTTCAATTGCCATTGAATTTATATTTTTAAAGTCCTTGCCCTCAATCATTACACGAATAAGAGGTTCTGTACCGCTTTCACGAACAAGAATTCTGCCTGATTCGCCAAGCTCAGCCTCATGCTTTTCGATAAGTCCTGTAATTTCGGTATCATTTTTCCAGACTTCCTTATCCTTTGGAGAAATAGGAACATTTATCATAACCTGCGGGAACTTATACATAATATTTGCAAGCTCGCTCATTTTCTTGCCCGACTTAACGAGTATTTCAAGAAGCTTTGCACCTGAAAGCTGTCCGTCACCTGTTGTTGCATGGTCAAGGAAAATGATATGGCCGCTTTGTTCGCCGCCTATATTATATCCGCCGTCAAGCATTTTTTCAAGGACATAACGGTCACCAACGCCTGCGGTAATGGTTTTTATGCCGTTTTCCTTTGCAAAATGAGTAAATCCGAGATTTGACATTACTGTTACAACAGCCGCATCATTCTTCAGCTTGCCCTGTTCCTTGTATGCTTTTGCACAGATTGCAATAATTTTGTCACCGTCAATCAGCTCACCGTTTTCATCAACAGCAAGACATCTGTCTGCATCACCGTCAAAAGCAAGACCGCAGTCACAGCCGTTTTCCGTAACATATTCCATAAGGCTGTCTATGTGTGTAGAACCGCAGTCCTTGTTGATATTTGTGCCGTCAGGTTCACTTGAAATCATAAGTACCTCTGCACCGAGTCTTTCAAAAAGCTCCTTTGCGGTTACAGATGAACTGCCGTTTGCACAGTCAATGGCAACCTTGAGTCCGTTTAAATCTGTATCAATGCATGAAGCAACATGATTTATGTAGTCAGATACTGCATTTTCATATCTTGTGATTCTGCCCACGTTTGTATGTGAAGAAAGTGTGATTTCATTTGGAGCGTCAAGAATAAGACGTTCAATTTCTTCTTCAATATCATCGGAAAGCTTGTAGCCTGTGCCTGAAAACAGCTTTATTCCGTTAAATTCAACACTGTTGTGTGAGGCGGAAATCATAACGCCTGCATCTGCACCCTTTTCCCTTATGAGAAAAGCAACTGCCGGAGTCGGCACTACACCGAGTGTAACAGCATCTGCCCCTACAGAGCATATTCCTGCACAAAGAGCTGATTCGAGAATATCCGAGGAAATTCTTGTGTCCTTGCCTATAAAGATTTTTGGTTTATGGCTCATTTTTTTAGTAAGTACGATAGCTGCGGCTCTTCCTATCTGCATTGCAAGTTCACAGGTAAGTTCTGTTACTGCAATTCCTCTTGCTCCGTCTGTTCCGAATAATCTGCCCATTGTTATTAGCTCCTTTTTAAAGTTTAGACAATACCTCATAAAAATTGTGCAGTATTGCTTTTATTCTATAATATATGCGGAAATAATTTTCCTGTCGCCAATCATATCAGAAAGGCTTTTGTATATATAAGGTTCAGCACTGCTGCTGTACCTGTTATATGCGGTAATATAACCATTTTCCTGTTGAACACAGAAAACGGTGTGTATATGTGAAAGAAATCTTTTTTTGCACCAGAATGTTATTATAAATGCTTTTGCATTTTCAAGCTGTTTAAAATCCTTTACAGTTCTTGAACCTGTTTCAGAAAAAGCAGGATATTTAATTAGTGCATAAGGGTTGCATCCGAAAAGTCCGAAAAGCATTTTATATTTTTCCATAAAAAATGAAATATCACAAAGCAAAGCAGGCTTGCCGAGGTAAAGCAGTGCGTTGTATACTGCTATGACCTCACAGCCGTTAAAAGCCATACTGCAAAGACCATATCTGAATTCAGGCAGAATACCGACTCTTTGTCCGCAGAGAAAACCTTCACTGCAAAGCGATATTCTGCGGTTATGCCGCAGATTCCTGTATTTTAAGCTCATAGTGTAAGCTGCCCGTCATTTCCGCAGTCAGTCAAGGGTATTCCAAGATGCTCATATGCAAGCCTTGTAACGCATCTTCCTCTCGGGGTTCTGCTCAAAAATCCAAGCTGCATTAAAAATGGTTCGCAAACGTCCTCAAGGGTAACAGACTCCTCGCCTAAAGCAGCAGCAAGAGTTTCAAGTCCTACAGGGCCTCCGCCGTAACCTCTTATTATCATCATAAGCAGACGGCGGTCAAGATTATCAAGCCCAAGCTTATCAATTTCAAGACGGCTGAGTGCGATTTTTGCAATTTCCTGAGTAATTTCACCATTTCCCATAACGTCAGCAAAGTCACGAACTCTTTTAAGCAGGCGGTTGGCTATTCTCGGAGTTCCTCTTGCACGTCCTGCAATTTCTCCCGCACCGTCCGCAGTACATGGAATACCAAGAATCATACTGCTTCTGCGGATAATGTCTGTAAGCTGTTCCTTGGAATACAGTTCCAGACGCTGAATGACTCCGAAACGGTCACGCAAAGGGCTTGAAAGCTGACCTGCCCGTGTTGTAGCACCTATGAGTGTAAACGGCTTCAAATCCATTCTGATAGAACGTGCAGACGGGCCTTTGCCGATTATGATATCAATAACCCTGTCCTCAAGTGCAGGATAAAGTATTTCTTCAACAGCTCTTGAAAGGCGATGTATTTCGTCTATAAAAAGCACGTCATTTTCTGAAAGACTGGTAAGAAGGGATACCAAATCCCCCGGTTTTTCAATTGCAGGGCCTGTTGTAATACGCAGATTGACGCCCATTTCATGTGCGATTATGGCTGAAAGGGTAGTCTTGCCGAGTCCGGGAGGACCATAGAGAAGAACATGGTCAAGCGGTTCATGCCTGCGTTTTGCCGCCTCTATGTAAACTGCAAGATTTTCCTTAACTTTATCCTGTCCTATATAATCATTAAGAGTCTGCGGTCTGAGAGTTACCTCAATATCGCTGTCCTCTGACGAGGATTCGGGAGAAATCATTCGGGGGGCAAACTCCATTTCTTCTGTTTCTATCACTTTATCAGCTCCTGTTATTTTTCAAAATATCTCTTTTTGCGTACATAGAACGGTTCTTCCACAGAAGCCGCTTTTTTGCCTATATTCTGTTCATAGCTTATAAAGCAGAGGTGGTCATTGCTTTTTATGATTTTTGAAAGATACTTTGAAAGGGGTACAAACAGTTTTCTTGTACTGCCTATCATATCAACAACTATAAGAAGCTGAGGCTTTTCACAGCCGCGTATCATCTCAACGATATAAGCCTTGTCAACATTAGGCTGCTTTGCAAGGAATTTTGATGCAGCCTTTTTGATATATGCAACAGAACGCTGAGGTCTGCGGTAGTTTATGGTATCCTCCTCATTATATGAAATAGCCTTGATTTTAAGATTCTGAGCAATCATAAGTATGCTTTTTATTTCATGCGAGGTAAATTCCTTGCCGTAGGAATTAGGATTCAATACGGCTGAGGCTGTCTGAATAAGGTCAAAAAGACGCAGACAGTTTATTTTGTAGCAGTCAACATAACGCTTTGCAAACTGCTGTAAAGCACGAAAGCTTGTAAAAAACGGTATAAATATATCTCCGTTTGGATTTTGAGTTGTAATCAACTCCAGCTTAACGCCGCCTTCACTTGCAGACCTTTCATGCGTTACAGGTTTTCTGCAAATAACATAAACGTCGCTTCTTATGAGCATTTTAAGAAAATCTGCTCTTTTAGACGGGTCTGTAATAGCAGCTTTCAATAATTCGTCAAGATTCATACATATATCATCCTTTCCGTAAAGAACTTTTAAAAGCAACATCATACAAAGTTGGTTTTATAGCAATACAACAATATGCCGCATTATTTTATTGCATTTCTATATAGCCTTTAGGCATTGCCGATTAAATTATTTTTTGCTCATTGCTTTAAGCACTTCTTTTATTAAATCCTGAGTAGAGAGAGTCTGGTCTGCTTTTGCAAGGATTGGCATGACTTCTCCCTGAGTATATCCGAGTACCATAAGAGCCTCCAGAGCCTCTGACAGTGAAGTTGACTCCTGAACTGACGCAACAGATGGTATATCCGCAAAATCCGTTTTAAGTCCGCTGTCTTTTGCGATTTTATCTTTAAGCTCCAAAACTATTCGCTGAGCTGTTTTAGCACCAATGCCCTTGGTCTTTGTAAAGAGCTTGCTGTCACCTGATGCCACAAGCATTGCAAACTTTTCGGGAGTAACGTCTGACAAAATGGCAAGGGCGGCCTTTGGCCCTACACCTGAAACGGAAATAAGCATTTTAAAGCAGTTAAGCTCCTGCTGAGTGGAAAAGCCGAAAAGCTCCGCCATGTCCTCACGAATATATAAGTATGTATACAGCAGGCATTCACTGCCGATTTCTCCTATTTTTGAGATTGTAGTATAAGTAGTGCGGCAGGCATAGCCTACTCCCGCACATTCAATAACGGCAAGATTAAGCTCCTTGACTGTGATTTTACCTCTTACACTGTATATCATGGAATATGCTCCTTTGCTATTTTAAAATAGAAAACCGAAAGCTGTGACCATGGCATATTGCAATAGCCAAAGCGTCAGCAGCGTCATCAGGCTTAGGGATATTAGCGAGTTTCAATATACTTCTTGTCATTTCCATAACCTGTTTTTTTTCAGCCTTGCCATAGCCGACAACTGCCTGTTTAACCTGAAGCGGAGTATATTCATATACCGGCACATTTCTTTTAGCGGCGGAAAGCACCGTAACGCCCCTTGCCTGTGCAACGTCAATGGCTGTTTTCTGATTTGAAGTAAAGTAAAGACGCTCAATTGCCATACATTCAGGTTTGAACTTTTCAAAAATAAATTCCAAGTCATCATGTATGCATTTCAGCCTATCAGGAAATGGTGTTCCTGCCTCGGTAAGAACAGCACCATATTCAATAGGTTCAAAATCAACACCGTTGTAATCAAGAATTCCGAACCCGACAATAGCATAACCGGGGTCTATGCCTAAAATCCTCATAAAACAAGTCTGCTCCGTTTCTGCCGCACAATCATTATGCGGTATTACCCTAATTATAATTATTATAACACATTTACTTTTATATTTGCAATATATTTATTCCTTTTTTATTGATTTTTATAAAAAAAGCTGTTAGAATAATAGATGTATAAAAACAGAATGCAAAATGCAGGGGCAGTAATGCAAAACGACTGTTTTGCGGATATGCCTGAATATAATGAGGTATTACAATGGAACTTAAAGAATTGAGAAACAGAATTGATGAAATAGACAGCAAAATTTTAAGACTTTTTGAGCAGAGAATGTCTGTATGCAGGAAGGTTGCTTTATATAAAAAGGAACATGACCTTCCTGTATTTCAAGGCGGACGTGAGGACGAGGTAATAAAAAACATCAGAAATCAGACAAAAGAGGAAGAACTGAAAAACGGTACAGCGGCATTGTTTACCACTATAATGGATATAAGCAAGCATCTTCAGCAGCAGGAACTTCTGAAAAACAGTGATATTTCCCTTTTTCCTCCTGTTGAACCTGTAAGACTTGCAGATGCCGTAAAAATCGGCTGTCAGGGAACATCAGGTTCTAATTCTGAAACAGCGGCAAATATGATTTTCGGATATGACAGGTCATTAACATTCTATCATACGTTTGAGGACGTTTTTAAAGCTGTGGAAAGGGAAGAAATTGAATATGGAGTGATTCCGATAAATAATTCGACAGCAGGTTCAGTTACTCAGACGTATGACCTGATGAGCAGGTACAGCTTTTACATAATAAAATCAGTGTGCGTTGAGATAAACCACTGTCTTGCAGTCAGAGAGAATACTGATATTTCTGAAATTCAGGAGGTCATCTCTCACCCTCAGGCTTTGTCACAGTGTTCGGAATATCTGGCAAAATGCGGATTTAAAACAGTCCCTTATGACAATACTGCTACTGCGGCAAAATATGTTGCGGAAAGCTCTGAAAAGATTGCGGCGGTATGCTCGGAGGATTGTGCTAAAATCTTAGGACTTAAAATTGTTAAAAGGGAAATTGCAAATTCTATTCCGAATTTTACAAAATTTATCTGTATTTCAAAGAATTTTCAGGTTTTGCCTGAGGCTGATACGATTTCAGTTGTTCTGAAGCTGCCTAACACTCAGGGAAGTCTTTACCGACTGCTTACAAAATTCTTTGTAAACGGACTTAATCTGGATAAGCTTGAAAGCCGCCCTATAAAAAACGGCAGCTTTGAAGTTATGTTTTATCTTGACTTTAAAGGGAATATTAAAGATAAGGGCGTGGCAGCTCTGATTGCAGACCTGTCACAAAATCTGGAATTTTTCAAATTCCTTGGTGCTCACTGCGAATAAAAATTCAGGAGGTCTTATGTTTAAAAAACTGCTTGAAAAGGATTTCGTATTTTTAGACGGTGGTATGGGAACTATGATTCAGTCAACAGGAGTTGATGCAGGACATATCCCTGAGCTGCTCAATATTACAAATCCTGATATAATAAAGGATATTCACCGCAGTTACATTGAAAGCGGTTCTGATATTATTTATGCAAATACTTTTGGTGCAAATTCGTATAAGCTGAAAGACAGCGGATATACGGTTGAACAGGTAATCGGAGCAGGAGTAGAAAATGCTCTGAAGGTTTGTGACGGAAAGGCTTTGACTGCTCTTGACTTAGGGCCTATCGGTCAGCTTCTTGAACCAACGGGAACACTGTCGTTTGAAGATGCATATAACTGCTACAAGCAAATGATACTTGCAGGCAGTAAAGCTGATTTAATCGTAATTGAAACAATGACAGATCTGTACGAAGTGAAAGCGGCAGTTCTTGCGGCAAAGGAAAACAGCAGAAAGCCGATTTTATGCACAATGACCTTTGAAGAAAATCAGCGTACATTTACAGGAGTAAGCGTTGAATGTATGGCGGCAGTTTTGCAGGGACTTGGCGTAGACGCTATAGGTGTCAACTGCTCGCTTGGCCCTGACGGACTTTATCCTATTGTTGAAAAACTTGTAAAGCACACAAATCTGCCTGTTATAGTCAAAGCAAATGCAGGACTTCCTGACCCTGTCACCAATTTATTCAATGTTGATCCTGATGAATTTGCTGAAAGTTCAGTAAAACTTGCACAGCTTGGAGTAAAAATCCTCGGCGGATGCTGCGGAACAACTCCGGCTCATATAAAAGCACTCGTTCAGAAGCTTGACAGCATAAAATATACAAAATCTGCTTATAAAGCTGTATCAGCAGTATGTTCGGGTACAGCATATGTGGAAATTACCGAGCCCAGAGTTATAGGAGAGCGAATTAATCCTACAGGAAAAAAGCGATTTAAGGAGGCTCTTTTAAATTATGACGTAAATTATATTTTAAGTCAGGCAATAGAGCAGATTCAGGCAGGTGCGGATATTCTTGATGTTAATGTAGGACTTCCGTCAATTGACGAAAGGACTATGATGGTTACCGCTGTCAAAGCTATACAGTCCGTAACAAATGCACCATTACAGCTTGATTCCACAATTCCTGAGGTTCTTGAAGCAGGTCTGCGTATTTATAACGGCAAGCCGATTGTGAACTCGGTAAATGGTGAGGACGAGTCAATGAACGCAATACTTCCGCTTGTAAAGAAGTATGGAGCAGCTGTTATAGGTCTGACGCTTGATAAGGGCGGTATTCCTAAGACTGCTCAGGGACGTTTTGAAATTGCTGAAAAAATAATGAACAAAGCTTTAAAGTTTGGTATTCCCAAAGAGGATATTTATATCGACTGCCTTACGCTTACTGCTTCTGCCGAACAGGAGGGCGTTATGGAAACTCTAAACGCTCTCAAGCGTGTTAAAGAGGAGCTTGGACTAAAAACTGTTCTCGGAGTTTCAAATATTTCTTTCGGACTTCCGAACAGAGAGCTTATTACACGAACATTTCTTACAATGGCACTCCAGAACGGTCTTGACCTTCCGATAATTAATCCGAATGTTGAGTCAATAATAGGTGCAGTCAGAGCGTATAAGCTGCTTACTGCAATTGACAAAAATTCTGTTGAGTTTATAAAGGCATACAGTCAGGCAGTTCCTCAGACTGCTCCGAAAAGTGACATCAAGAAGGTTGACATCTTTTATGCAATGGAAAACGGACTTAAAGATGAGGGAGCTAAAGCTGTTGAGGAACTGCTTAAAACAACAGATGCCATGGATATAATAAACAATTATCTCATTCCGGCACTTGATTCAGCAGGGGCAAAGTTTGAAAAGGGAGAGATTTTCCTGCCTCAGCTTATCCTTACAGCAGGAGTTGCTCAGGCTTGCTTTGAGGTGCTTAAAAAGGAGCTTTCTGCAAGCGGTGAACAGCCTGTTTCAAAGGGAGAGATAGTCCTTGCAACTGTAAAGGGCGATATTCACGATATTGGAAAGAATATTGTAAAGGTACTCCTTGAAAGCTATGGTTATAAGGTTATTGATTTGGGCAAGGACGTTGACAAGCAAACTGTTCTTGATGCGGCTGTTCAGCATAAGGTAAGGCTGGTTGGACTTTCTGCACTTATGACAACTACTCTTGGTTCTATGGAGGATACAATAGAACTTCTGAACGATAAATATCCTGAATGTAAGACTGTTGTTGGCGGAGCTGTTCTTACGGCTGATTATGCGAAGAAAATCAATGCTGATTTTTATGCAAAGGACGCTAAGGAAACCGTTGATATTGCGGGTTCTGTTTTCAACTGATAATTTGGTTAAAATATTACAAGTAGTTACAAATTATATACACGTATACCTATAACCAGCTGTTTTATTGTGCGTAAAACAATAAAATGGAACAAAGTTTTTGTGCATAATAACGGATTTGGGGTTGCTAAAGCAAAAAAGTGCTTTTAGGTCTTGACGAAACTATAAAAATAGTTTATAATATCTATAGTGTTTAATAATAAATTAAATTATTAACACTCGTTTTGTTGTCTCCTTTCTTTTGTTCTACACATATTTTAATTTGTTTTATTTAAAGCAGGACGGTTGTCCTGCTCTTTTTCTCTTTTTATTATAATTTTACATTACCATTATAGCAGGTTTAGAGCAATTTGCAGATGTGAATAAACAGTTCGGTTACCCATGATTAACTGCATCAGTGATATTTTTCATATTATTTTGGGTATAATTGTAATAAAATAATTTTAATGAATTAAAGGAACTTTATTATGAATTTACTTTTTATCGGAGATGTGGTCGGAAAAAGCGGCTGCGATTTTCTTGCTCAAAAGCTGCATAAAATAAAAAAAGATTATTCTATAGACGTTACTGTTGTAAATGGTGAAAATTCAGCTAACGGCAACGGTATAACCAAACATTCCGCACAGTCAATTTTGAACTGCGGAGCTGATATAATCACGACAGGCAACCACGCCTTCAAAAGACGTGAGGCAATGGAAATTTATGATAACGATGTTATTTTGCGTCCATACAACTATCCTGAGGGCTGTATTGGCAATGGGATCTGTACACTCGATATGGGGTTGTGCAAAATAGCTGTTATAAATATGTCTGGAACGGTCTACCTTGACCCTCTTGACAATCCTTTTACTGCAATGGACAGAATTTTACCGCAGCTTGATACTCCGAATATTTTTGTGGACTTTCATGCTGAGGCAACTGCCGAAAAAAAGGCTATGGGACATTATCTTACAGGAAAGGTTACTGCGGTTATGGGTACTCATACTCACGTTCAGACGGCTGATGAAACGATTTTAGGTGAACACACCGCTTATATTACAGACGCAGGAATGACAGGGCCGGAAAATTCAGTATTGGGAGTTGCTGTTAAACCGGCTGTTGACAGAATGCGTTTCAGGTTTCCTGTTCGCTTTACAGAAGCAGAAGGCTCTTGTATTTTAAATGGAGTTGTTATTAATTTTGACCAAAAAACCGGCAAAAGCAACAAAATCGAGCGAATTATTATAAGATAATGCACAAAATTTTGAAAATCTATTGCATTTTACGAAAAGATAGTGTATAATAAAAACATGGAAAAGCCAATGACAAGGTCTTTACACTAATCTTACAAATTTTTTACGGGAGGCTTATATTATGGAAATTTTAAAAGTATCATCACATTCATCTCCGAATTCTGTTGCAGGAGCAATCGCAGGAGTTATCAGAGAACAGAAGGCTGTTGAGGTTCAGGCTGTAGGTGCAGGTGCTTCAAATCAGGCTGTTAAGGCTATTGCAATCGCAAGAGGCTATCTTGCTCCAATTGGTATTGACCTTATCTGTATTCCTGCTTTCGCTAACATTCAGATTGATGGCGAGGAAAGAACAGCTATTAAACTTATTTGTGAACAGAGATAGACATATTTACTAAACAGTCGCTTATTTTGAGCGACTGTTTTTGTGTTATAATTTGATAAATTTCAAATTCAAATATCAAATATAGTATACAACATAACAAAAATCAGTCATTTTCTTAACATCTTATAGACAAACAACTAAAAAAATGATAAACTAGCATTGTAGGAAAAATAATTTAGTAAATACCGTACGGCTGCAATATGGGCTGTGCGGTGTTTCATGTGTACTGCTTTTGATTTTTTATAAACCGTGAACGGACTTGAGATTTTTTCAAGTCCGTTTTACTTGTTTTTAAACATCATTTTAATTTGACGCTTTGATGTGCTTTTGCTTGAAAATAAGGCTTTTATGTCTTTCCATATCCAGAAAAATGGCAGTAGAAACGGCAGATGCTCCAAAACAGGATATAGCGACTTCATTAATGAATAGGGCGGGAAAATCCTCCCGATTAAATATCTGAAACGTCCTTGACTTTTTATTCCGTTCTGAACATAGTTGTGAATTGTACCGTATGTACCGCTGGATATTATATAATCCCCCATGCTTTCAAGTACTTTTGAGCCGTTTCCTGATGCAAACCAAAAGTCAGCAAGTTTGTCGAAATCGTCTTTTAATTTAATAAGTTCAAGCTGTTCAAGTTTTTTATTTATATACGTCCAATCAAGCTCTGAGCTTAGGTTCTTATTTATCATAAAGCAGTCCATGACTGAACGTATGCCGGTGCCGCCATTGCTGTAGTGCTTATAGAGGTGGACGAGGAAGTATATATAAAATTCTTCGTCTGTCATTTCATAAACAAATCGCTTTTCTTTTTGAGGATGTCCGCATTTAAAAGGGTCAGAGTAGTATTTTGTGAAAGACTTCCATTGCTCCGAAATCAGAGCATTATGTATTTCAACGTGCATGACAGGCGGTTTATTAAATTCAATATGATGTGATAAATTATGCTTTTCACTTTTATATCCAAGCTCTTGTAAGATATTGCATACATTCGGAATACTGTTGCTTTCAACAATAATATCAAGGTCGGACATAAACCTCATGTCTGTTCGAGGGTAAAGCTGTTTCATGCGGCAGCCTTTGACAGCCATCATTTTTATTTCGCTTTTTTCAAATACATCAGAGATTTTTTTCAGTTCTGACCTTTGTGTAATGTCCCTTACAAGTGCCTTGTTCTTGATTTCTTTCCACTCGGAAAAAATTACATCATCAGGCTTATTTTCAAGACGTTCAACAGCATAGCAGGCAGTATTTGCAGTATTATGATATTTTGCAAGCAAAAGCACTTCCTTCCAGCTTACATTATCAGGCTTTTCGTCAGGCACTTCACCGTTTAACGCACATTTCAAAAGATGTATAAGATAATCTCCGCAATCCTTTTTATACTGTTGGGACATTCTTACTTCTCCTTTGCTTTTATGAATTTGCCGTTATGGAGTGTTATGATTTTATTGCATACATTTAAAGCGGCTTTTCTGTGGGTAACTATAATTACTGTTTTATCGGTCATTTCCTTTAGGTTTTTAAGCACCCTTTCTTCTGTAAGTTCGTCAAGGGCAGACGTTGCTTCATCAAGAAGAAGAATAGGAGCGTCAGAATAAACCGCCCTTGCAATAGCAATACGCTGAATTTGTCCTTCTGAAAGTCCCGAACCCTTTTCTCCGATAATCGTATCATACTTTTGGGGCAGATTTTCAATAAATTCGTCTGCACAGGCAATTTTGCAGGCTGAAATAAGTTTTTTCCTGTCAGGATTGTCACCCATAAAACAGACAGCCTTTTCAATTGTTCCCGACATCAGAAAGTTCCCTTGCGGAACATATGCAAACATTCTTCTGCTTTGTGAGTTTACAGGGAGCTTGTTTCCGTTCTTTTCAATAAAATTGATTTCACCCTTTTCAGCTCTGTAAACTGCTAGCAGAAGTTTCAGCATTGTGCTTTTTCCAATGCCGGATTGTCCCATTATTGCGGTAAAATCACCCTTTGAAACGGATATTTCTGTATTTTCCAAAACAGGTTCATTTATTCTGTCATTGTTCGGATAAGAAAATGTTACTTTTTTCAGCTCAATAGAGTCAAGACGGCTGTAGAGCTCATCTGCTTCTGCCTGAGTCATGGCGTTCTGACCGCAGTTATCTTCGTCAAGGCTTTCAAGCTCACAAAGTCTTTCGGCTGAGGCAAGCATTGCATAATATTTCGGCAGATAGCTTGTAACATTGGCAAACGGCTGCTGAATTTGTCCGATAAGCTGTAAAACGGCAGTAAGAGTGCCATATGAAATGCTACCATTCAGAATACCTGAACCGCACCATACAAGTCCGAAAAAATATCCGCCGTTCATAATAATTCCAAAGCCGATATTGCATATATTTGAAAAGAGATTTTTTTTCATTCTTGCGGACTTATGTTCTGCCATTTTAATATCCGCTGTTTTTTCAGACTCTTTTTCAGCTCCGAATGAACGTATAGCAATAATACTTCCTGCCGTTTCCTGTAAAAATGAACGCAGCTCACCGTCTGTTTCCTGAACGGTTTTATGGAGCTTTTTCATTATTTTTCTGAAAAGATATGTGACAAAAATCATGAGTGTTCCTCCGATTATGAAAATCAGAGCAAAGGTTTTGTCAAGCATTATCAAAACAATCAACGCACCTGCAAGCTTAACGAGCATAGCCGTAACGTTAGGCAGTATTGACACCATTCCGTCAGCAATAACATTTGTATCGCTTGTCATGCGATTTAGCAGTTCGCCCGTATGAAAAACTGAAAGTGAAGAATAGTCACGAGTCAGAACAGTTTTATAAGTACGGCGTTTGAAGATATTTTCAAGGTTAGCTCTTGCTTTTTCGTCAAGACGGCGTAAAACGGCTCTTAAAGTCAGCTGTACTGCAATAATTATGCCAAGATAAATACACTGTATTTTAAAAAGATTTTTGTCATGGTCAGCGGCACTGTCGATGATTTTGCTCATAAAAATTGCAAAGGCTACGGAAAGTATTGACAAAGCAGAGTTAATAAGCGTGAGAATGCCTATGTAAAGCTTTTCACTGCCTGAAACCATGAAAATCCAGCTTAAAGTACCTCTGTTTTTCAAAGCGTCACCCTTTTCTTTTCAGCTTTCGCTTTATTCTGGCAAGAGTTGATTTCAGCCATAGCAAAGCTGCTCTGACATAATAGAAATCGCACCAAATATGCACATAAAGCAAATATTTTCTGTCCTTTACCGAAATAAACTTCTTTCCCTTGTAATAACCTGAGACAACGCCTATAATCCATTCGTGAGGCACAGTTTCCCTGCGTATGCGATTATCCCCACATATAATATAGTCATTTTTCCTCACCTTTAAAATGCGGTGAAGCACATATTTTCCGTTCGGTCGGCGATAAAGCGGCAGGTCATATTTTTTCAGCAATCCGTCTGCCTTTTCAATTACAACGATATTTTGACGGTTTCGCAGCATAGGTTCCATGCTGTCACCTATGGTGGTTTGCAGGATTTTGCCTGAACGTTCAAGCTCATCCTCAATTTTACTATTCATCAAGTATACCGGCATTTCTTAATTTTTCAATAACATTGTGGACGTCACGTTCTGCAATTTCCTTTGAAACGTCATATTTTTCAAGCATAGCGTCTACTATCTGAGCTTCTGTTTTATATGTTTCAAGCTGACGGAAAATGAAATCTGCCGTTGCATTGTTTCTGATAAGTCCATTAAAGCTTTTGCTGGCTTCGCCTGTTGCGACCGCAACAAATTCTCCGTTTGCTTCTTCGGTAATCATTCCTTTTTTCAGTTTCATATGATTTTTCCTTTCATAAACTTATTTTGCAGTAAATATTGCATTATAGGCAGTTTCAGCCGCTTCATGTGAAATATTGCAGCCCAGTTTATAAATAGTGACATTTTTTATAAGGCCGTTTATCATGGAAAGGACTTTCCTCATCTTGTCGGCATCATTCGGACGGTATGTCTGATTTAATATAGTCGTATATGCGTCAAAAAAGCTTATCGGTTTTATAGAATTAACCTCAGACTGCTCCAGAATAACAACAGCTTTTATTTTAGCAGAAGTATTTGTTTCTATACCATGCTTTCCGCACCATGGAGTACCGTAAATCACAGCTTCACTGTCATTTATTTTTATAAGCGGTTTGTCATCATTTATAACAGTAACTCTTTCTCCAAAACATTCCTGCCACATTCTTGTGTGTGTAGACTTGCCTGTACCGCTTGGAGCTGTAAAAAGTATGGCAGAATTATTGATCATAATTGCAGAACAGTGAAAAAGGATAATGTTATCTTCAACAAATTTTTCACAAATTTTTCGGTAAACTGCAAGCGTTTCGAGATAGTCATTTTTGAAATTGAGATTTTCTGTATTTTCAGCTTTGATTTCAGTATCGGTAACTGAAATAATCTCATTACTGCTTTCGCTTGTTATGTAGTTGCTGCACATTTTCTTTATAAAATCGTATTTATTGTTTATGCAAAACACATGGTCTACAATTTTCAGATTAAACATTTATACCTCGCTATTCAAATGGAACTATAGGCAGCTCAATGACTTCCGAATTATTTGATTCAGTTGAAAAATCAGTTGATGTCTCATTTGAAACGGAGCTTTCCTGCTTATCAGATTGAATTTCAGTATCATGTTTAACAGTTTCATTTGATGATTCGTCTATCTGGGATTCAACTGTTTCATTGGAATTTTCTGTTTTGGACTGCTTTTTCGCAGCTTCAGTACTCTTATTATTGCTCTTTTTTTCATCAGATTGTGTATCGGAAACTGCTTGACTTGCTGTTTCGGCAGAGTTTGAAACAGAGCTGTTTTCAGTTCCTTTTGATGTTTTATTTTTATCATCGTCACAGCCGCACATTGTAAAAAGCATAGCTGCAAGCAATGAAGATGATATCAGATGTTTAATTTTTTCCATAGAGTACCTCCATTAGAAGTGAACGGTTCTGATTTATTGACTTTTATTGTATCATAGTTTATTTAAAAAGTAAAGGTGTTGCCTGAATAAGATGTTGTTTTTATTTAGTGACGTTATTTGCAGTTGTTATTCTGCAAAGAGAAACAACATATTTTTCTCCGAGTATGTATTGATTAAACGCACAATTGTTAAAGGGTGAAATGATTTTTCCATTAGAAAAGTCAAATTCAACGGATTTAAGCGGATATGATATGCCTATGCCTATTGCCTTGACGTAGCTTTCCTTTAATGTCCAAAGACGAAAAAATGTCAGATTTTTATTTTCGGATTTTTCAATGAGAGACTGCTCGGAACAGGAAAAAGCTCTTTTTACAACATTCGGACGATATTCTCTTATTGGCTCAACGTCAATTCCTGCTTCAAATTTTCCGACATAACATGCGGTTATTCCGTTTGAATGGCTGATGTTATAATGAATGTCCGGATATTCTTTAAGGTATGGCTTTCCGTATTTTCCTTTTTCAATAACAGCATTCTTATAATCTATACCAAGATTAAGTAAATTTTTTCTTAAAATCTCATGTGCATAATTATGCTGCTGTGAATTTTCCAGCTTTTTTAATGATATTTCCAGCATTTTTACCTCTCATAATTTATTTAAGGCAATACCGCACAAAGAAAGTCAAAAGATTTTGTATGGTATTGCTGTAATCATTATAGCATAAGGTTACTTATAATTAAAGTATGGATTGATGTATTAATCTGATATTTGTTATTATTGACATAAATTTTAATGATAGTTTGTCAATAATTTACATAGACACTTTATAAATTTAATGATATAATTAAAACACCGAACAATTACCTTTAGAGATAGTATACGGTACTGTCTTATGCGGTAATGTAACATGTTGTCTTTATTTGCTTTTTTCGGAGGAAAAAATGAATTATAAAAAATTGCTTGTCGGTGCAATGGCTTTTTCACTTATTGCTGTTTCCGCAGGCTGTGAAGATAATAAGAAAAGTAACGGAAACAGTGAGAATTTTCTTTCAGAAGACAATAATCCGAAGCTTTCATATGAACAAAATGAAAAAATGACCGATTCTGAAGCTGTGCCTGATCCTCCTGTTCCTGCTGAAGCGACAGATCCGAATACTGTTTCATTTGATGATGAGGATTTTTCTTTTGCGTCAGTAATAACTGATGATGAAACGTCAGCAAGAGGCGAACTGTCAATTGCCGAATTTCAGGGCAATAAAATGCTCAAGTATACTGATTTGGGCGAAACCTTTGAGAACGGTCTTATTCAAAAGATAAGAATAGATGTAAAAAATCTTCTTAGTCCTGAAAATATTGAAAAAGTGTATCGTATTGAATTTGACGTTTATGCTGATGCTGTATCGGATAAGCTTGAAACGGAGGACGGTTCATTTGTCAAAGCTCCGGGTTGGATAGGCGGGGGCGGCGGCACCGTCGTAGCCGATGAAAAAACATGGTATAATTTTGGTGAATTCGGCGGAGAAGAATATTTTTATGAAATGTCAGGGCCATGCCATGTCGTATTCAAATTTCTGCTTGCTGCAAGCGGAAAGAAGTGGTCTGCCGAAATGTCCGAACCTAATTTCCTGATTATGAGATGGGGCTTGCAGAATGATTCAAATTTATATATAGATAATATTACTTTTTATGATTCGGAAGGCAATTCACTGCCGTTACTCTAGGAGGTTTTTAGTATGTCAACACCACATAACAGTGCAGAAAAAGGTCAGATAGCAAAAACGGTTCTTATGCCGGGTGACCCTTTAAGAGCAAAGTATATTGCAGAAAATTATCTGGAAAATGCAGTTTGCTATAATGAGGTCAGAGGTATGCTTGGCTTTACAGGTAAATATAAGGGTAAGGAAATATCAGTTCAGGGAAGCGGCATGGGTATGCCGTCAATTGCGATTTATTCCTACGAGCTTTATAATCATTATGATGTTGATAATATCATAAGAGTCGGAACAGCCGGTGCAATTGCTGATAATATCAATTTGCGTGATATAATTATAAGTCAAAGTGCAAGTACAAATTCAAATTATGCGGCTCAGTATAATTTACCCGGAACTTATGCACCTACGGCATCATACAAGCTTTTAAGTGAGGCTGTTAAGGCTGCGGAGACTAAGAAATGTGTGTATCACGTAGGAAATATATTGTCAAGTGATACCTTTTATGATGACGGCAGCAGTTTGTCTCAATGGGCAAAAATGGGAGTTCTGGCTGTTGAAATGGAATCTGCTGCACTTTATATGAATGCTGCAAGGGCAGGGAAAAACGCTCTTTGTATCCTGACTGTTTCAGACTGTCCTTTTAAGAAGCTTGAAACTACTGCTCAGGAACGTCAGACATCGTTTAAGGATATGATGGAAATTGCACTTGAAACAGCAGTAAACTTGTAAAATATCAGGGCAACACCGTACAAAGTCCTTTGACGTGCTTTGTGCGGTGTTGCCTTAAAACATAAAAGCAGCCAAGTGTTTTTAATACTTGACTGCTATGTAAATATTCATTTTTATTGTCGTTACAAATTGGAATTTTATTGTTTGGACTTTTGCTTTACAATATAAATACCATAAATTCCAAGCAGAATATATGACACAAGACAAATAATCAATGCTATTGTCGGGTATTGATTGCTTGTCGAAAAGCAGAATGGTATCGCAGCGCCTAAATTTATAATTAAATGCAGTATAATAGGTACCCACAGGTTTCTGGTCTTAACATAGACTGCTCCCCAATAAACACCAAGTGCAGTTGCCCAAACAGTTTTAGCTATTATTGTTATAACAGGCTGTCCCAAAGCCCCAAAGATATGTCCTAATCCAAACAGTACAGAAGCAATTAAAATTGCATACAGTGTTGCATTCTTTTTCTCTCCGAACAACTTCTCAATAATATTCTGTAACAAACCTCTTAAATACAGTTCTTCCATAATACCTACACCGACATAATACATTACACCTTCGGTAATCACTCTCCATATCGTTGGTTTATTATCGAATGGTGTCAATCCGATAGAGAAAGCGATTGTTACCATAATAGTTGCAATCACCGCAGGTAATCCATATTTTCTTAAACCTGTTAATATTCCTTTGAACTGTAAACCAAACCACCAATCTTTGATAAAAATCTTTTTAAACACCCAACAAATTGCAAAAGCCAATAAAAAATTCAACATCAAAGTAATGTAAATCGGATTGATGTCCATAATTTTTAAATTACCAAATAGCGCCGCTGGCAAAGCAGACATTTCCATAAATGTCATTATAAGAGTCAGTATAAATACCGTTATGGTTTCTCTTTTGTTTTGCATTATTTCACCTACAAATTCCTATTTAGCGAGTAGTTGAACTGCCCCACCGACCATATTATACCATATCCCGCCCGAAAAGTAAAGGAATATATTTTGTATTGTCATTGGGTCAAGTGGGGTGCACGGTTTGTTACGCACTTTTTGTTACTGTCTTTTTTGTTACGCATCTCAATCTTAAGATGTTGCATTGAGTTTTTTGGTGGATGCGGTATAATGTAAAAAAGTTGGACGAAACGAAAAATTGCATAGAAACGTAATATGACTCTTATGACAATATTAATTGAAGGAGTAGTAAATATGAAGAAAGCACTAAATGTTTCATTGTTTTTACCAATGCCATTAATAAGCATCTATTATGGCGTGTATTTTTCTGTGCCGAGTAGTAGTGACACAATTCCTATTGCATCAATGCTAACTGGATTGTTTTTAGTTGCATTACCGATGTTGAGATTTAGTATTCTCAATATTATATTATTTATTGTTAGTATTAAATGCAGTAATAGTCGACTGATAATGATTTCCACAATAGGTGGTATGATTACATCAATAGCATCTTTTTTGTGGTTATTTGTTATAAGCAGTTTTACTGTGTATCTTGTCACTGGAATATATGCTTTTATTTCTTTGATATTGGGGATTATACTTTTGAAATCAAATTCATACAATAATGAAGAAATCAAAAAAGAATAATCTATATCTGCCGTACTCGTACCAACGAATATGGTATTATTATTCCTATAGTCTCATTTTGTTACGCACCTATTATGACGCTTTGGAAAACTTCACATAAATAACAGTTTCATCACAAAGTCGCTTGCAGGCTTCGGGATTTTCCGTAAGAAATTCTACCATACGGCTCTGCTTCCTCTCCATCAGATGGAGTTGTATTGTGTAAGGATTGTTGTCGCATTCGTCGAGAATTGAAGCACTTTTCCGTTCCGCTCCGCTCCACTTCAAAGGGCTTCAATTCCTGTATCTTACCATATCTCTTCTGGAAATTATTCTTTTTGGGTCACATCTATTGACAACGCAG
>ERZ857480.31363-NODE-48438-length-29872-cov-6.9695_pt1 | contig 29872 bp, 36 predicted proteins | sample MGYA00519767_ERZ857480 | MGnify/ENA primary metagenome ERZ857480 (study PRJEB31778, sample SAMEA3449210) | human gut metagenome | biome: human gut; feature: human-associated habitat; material: faeces | place: United Kingdom | collected 2010/2012 ...
CATGCGCAGATCCTGGATACCCGCATCCCTTTCCTGTGTGCCTGATGTCCACAGCGCCTCTGGATATCCCGCTTTCTCCACAGGTGCAGTTTCTGCTTTTTCTTTCCCGATATCTTCCCCTGCATCTCCAGATACTCGAACACGATCACATCTGCATGGTTTTCTTCCGCATATCTTACAATCGCACCTGCAATCTTTTTGCCCAGTTCTGTGTTCAGACGTTTCGTATATGCCCATCTTCCCTGTGTCTGCGCGGAGCCATGTTCCCTCTGGGATCTGTGGATCCGTCCCAGTGTGCGGTACATCCGGTCTTTTTCACTGGGATGATCGATAAATTTTCTTCCCAGGACAGTTCCGTCTGCCCGCATGATGGTACAGACTGCATCGGTATTCAGATTCTTAATTTTCTTGTGATTCTTCTCACCTCATTTTCTGTTATATTTCGTAATATTATCATTGATAATTATATTGAAACAAAAATCTGTCAGTCATCACAGATTTTTATTTCAATATGCTTTCCAAGTGCATTAGCATATTTTTCCAATACAATCAGTGTCGGTACCCTGCCGCCGCTTTCAAAACGTGCCAGATTTGATGGCTGTATCCCTGTTATATCTGAGATCTCCTGCTGGGTCATCTTCCGATTATGTCTTTCTTCTACCAGAAGCCGGATCGTTTCTGCCGATTTATTCAGTACTGTTTCCTGTATCTTCTCTGTATAAACTGCCAGCCGCTTTTCCCTGGTCTCTTTTTCAGTAAGATATTCTTTCATATTTTCCTGCATACGCATATCACACTTCCTTTATTGCTCATTCTTCTTGTTTTCTGGAATTATATCACTAATGATAAGCTTCTGCAAGATAGTTTAGATTTCTTTTATACATCTTTTAGAGTTGATTTAGTTTCTTTATTCGTCTCTCATAGTGTCTGACCCGGAATTTTTCCTGATATAATCATCAATATCCTGCACAATACAATTATCTCCCATTGTGTGCAGCGATTCAAAATACTTTGTTATATACTCATAGATACCATATTTTTCAAAGCTTTTCGCTACATCTGCCCCAGAAAGTCCTTTAAAATAACGATACCGTTCCATGCAGTAAATTAAGAAGTTTGATTCTTTGCTCATCTCTCATACCTCCTCCGGGTAATCGTAGAAACCCGTTAAAAGTTCATCTTGATACATTGTATATAATGTCATAGGACTATAATGCCACAGCTTTGACTTTTCATCTGCAAGCTCCTGATAGAGCTTAGATTGATAAAAACGAGATATGACTTTAGCATCATCTACATTACTGTTTTTAGTAATTAGCTCAATAATAGGTGGTACAATAATCGCCAACATTGCACTAAACTGATCTCCGTTCATACAAGCTCACTCCTCTCAAAATGCAGATATTGTAAAGATTTTTCAGTTCCAAATACCAGCTGATTGAATAACTTCCGAATCTTAAGTGCCATCAAAGTCTGCTCCTTGTCCAAAATTCCAGTCATATACAGGGTAATTGTACGGTACACATCATCGTTTGCAACTGCGCCGTAAATCAAATCATACTGCTTCTCCTGATATGTACCCTGACGATTCTCGGCTACAAAATCCAACCATGTCTCATCCGGATCATCAAATCGCAGCAAACTACACTCTTTGAATGCAACATTCTCATCTACTGAGTAGATGTTCAGCGTAGCTTTCCCTATTTTACGTCGATCCGTAACTTTTTGTGCAAAGTTCACCGCTTGATCACGATTAGTAGTAGTATAGAATCCAAAACCAAAATCAAGATACCGGTTCTGTTTAATAAGTCTCGGCTTTTCTACAGTCATATTACTTCCGTGGTACAAAATCATATCCATCATCTCCTGTTCCGATTATTCCTTCTCTTTCACTATATCGTTGCATAATTTGGGTATTATCTCTTTTTACTGCTCCAAATATCTCTTTGCTCAAACAATTCAAATTTTTACTGACAACATCCTCCGGCAATCAACTCTTCTCTTTATTACTCATTCTTTTTATTTTCTGGAATTATATCACTTGTGATAAGTCTCTGCAAGATACTTTAGATTTCTTTTATACATCTTTTATGTGTTGATTTACACTTTATAATTATTTCAGAAAACTTTTATCTCCATTTTCGTGTACCTGAACCTAAGACCCCCGTAAAAAATGCATCAAAAAAGGCACTAACCCCCATAAACATTAAAAAATAATATTTATGACCGGTTAATGCCTGCCTGTCCAGTAACACACCAAATCTGTTCTTTACTATAACTGGTTTTTGAGCGTTTGTCAATAAAATTTTTATTATGCAAATCTCTCCATCACGATGAACGTTACTGTTCACTCCGTTCACAGTAACGTAGCCAAAATTCATTCCAGATTGCCTGCGGCAATGGAATTTGGGCTTGTATGTCTCGGGATTTTGGCATATTCATGCCAAAACACCTCGCGGGATAGTGGTGTGTGAACAGTAACCGATGAACTCTATAGGAAACATCTGAACTGTTGCCACCAGCCCCAATAACCAGAATAAAGTCATTATACCACAGTCCATTCATTTATCTCTGAATTAAATAATGTGGCATAAGCATGGTATTTTTCATCGAATCTCGTATGCTGATAGAAAAATATATGTTCTAATTCCGTTTACTCTGTTGTATCATATGTACGGACCATCATTAGACGACTGTATCCCTGTGCATAATGTGAAGGAGATACCGTCTGACTTGTTCCTGCTTCAAGCTCAGTTACCTTTACATTGTAAGTAATTCCACCAACATAGATTCCCTTATCTTCCATATAAAGCTTGTAGAAAATCCGGACACAGGGAATTGTTTCTTCTGTCAGATTTGTTACTGTAAATGTATTATCATCATTCGGTGTAACCTGTACCTTGTCTTCAGACATTCCAAAACCATCTACTTTCGCAGCGGTTCCAACGCATTCTGTATAAGTACCGGACTGGTAAGCTTTCTTATTTTTCTCCTGCACCATTATCGAAGCCCCTGCCGGAATATCTGATGCTTCAAATTCCAGCTGTTCACCATTACACTTCACAGAAACAGATACATATTCAACTGCACTGCTGCCTGAGTTATACATCTGCATAGCAGAAACATTAGAAATTTCCTGATCCGATCCATCTTCCACATAAATTCCACTGTAGGAAGATATGTTTTGAACTGTGATACCTGTACCGGGAACATCATATGGAAACTCAACAGGTTCAGCCTGGCTTTCCTTTGGTCCTGTTTCCTGTGCACCGCTGTCTTTATCTACCAGTGGACCAACATATATCTCATCTGTATCGTCAGAGGACTGCTGCGATGCATCCTCAGTATCAGTATTCTCTTCTTTTTTCGCTTTATTCTTCTTTTTCTTTACTTTAGTCCTTTTCGTTTCCTTTTTCACTTCCTTTTTCGCTTCTTCAGTAGCAAATTTTTCCTGCTCTACCTTTTCTGCAGATGTCTCATTTACCTTATCTTTTCTATTCAGTGCAAAAAAACAAGCCACAATAATCAGCACTATACATAAAACACCCAAAAACAATGCTTTCTTCTTATTCATTACACTTTCTCCTTTCTTCCAGTATTTTCTGTTTAACCTTCCTGACGGCATCAGGCATAGTCTTTACCATCAGGCATCTGTATTCCGGTACGTTTCCAAATTTTCCATTCTCTGTAATTTCCATCGCAGCACAACTTTTACAAATATCTTTCTTCGCACAAACACCACATTCCGGTGCAAGCGTTATCCTGGCAGTCTCTTCCAGCACACGTTTCCAGTTCTTTGTAAAACCTTCCTGAAATACATTATGTTCTTCCTCGCCCCGAAACATCCCGCAGGGAACCATACATCCATTCCAGGTAATCCAGAAGCTGCTCCTTCCTGCATGACATCTTACACCCTCTGCTTTCATCTCACCACAGATATCATCATTCAGCTCCGGAAGTATATTTTCATTCCTATCAGCCCACTCCAGAAATTTCTCGTCCCCCAAAGAATATGCTTTAATCCTTGCATCATAATAAGCAGCTTCCTCTGGACTAAAACGATCATTCACACCTACACTGGAAGCATCTCTTCGAACAGGCGGATACATGTAACTGGCTGCACGCACAGGAATATCTTCTCTTCTTCCGAACGCAAAAATATCCTCCAGATCGTCTGCATTATACGGTGTCACACTACAATTAAGTCTAACATTGATCCGTGCCTCTTTCAAAAGCCTGATTGCCCGTGATACCTGCGTAAACCCCTTTGGATTTCTGCATAAGCGTCCATAGGTCACATCTGATGCACCATATAATGTGATATTAATTCTCTGAGGTGGAACTTCTCTTAACCATGCAACTGTCTGCTCATCAATCAACGTACCGTTAGAATTAATTTCTATGATAATTCCCAGATCATACAATCCCTGATAAATCTCGCGGAAATCTTTCCTCAGAAATGGCTCTCCTCCTGTAAGAAGAAGATACAGCATTCCGCTATCCCTGGCTTCTTTTCCCACTTCCAACCACTGCTCTACAGTTCCTAAAGGTGCAATCTTTTCCTGCTCTTCTCTGTTCATTCGCACATAGCACATTCTACAGTTCATGTTGCAAAGAGGTGTCAGTTCAAAAATACCACTAAGTGGTATTTTCTGCCTTACAGCCTTTGCCATCAAATACTTTGTAATCGGTGCCGATACCGAACTCATTTCCATTCTTCATCCTCCTTTTGATATTCTAATACTGTCTTCGCCAGCTCTACAGCACTTTTCTCCGGCAGGCATTCAAGCATATAAATTGGTACCTGTGTAGCAAAGCATATCAGATAATCCATGATTGTATTCACAAACTCCTTATCCCATCGATGAACTGTAACTTCCGGATACAGATACCTGAGCGCCTCCGGAAGCGGCAGTTTGCGTATGCTGTTTTTTTCTGCCTTTCGAATAACAAAAACTATTTTTACAGGTGCAGACTCATTTCTGTAAATTCCAGATGTACCCGCATATGGCATACCATATGCATGCCATTCATCATCCTTTATCCTCAGCGCAGCTCTGTCTCCATTAAGAATTTCGGCCTTTTCATATTTTTCCCACAAAGATGCCTGTGTTGACTTTCCATAGCCGGATGGCGCAGAAAAAAGAATTCCTTTTCCCTTCCAGCAAATAAAAGAAGAATGAAGTATAAACGTCTTATTCAAAAGAAAAATGCTCTCCATTCCCAAAATATTAAACAATTTCCGAGAACGATTTAACATATGGACATATTTTTCTATATATCTGCATATGATTTTGTTGTTTTTATTTTCCAGGCAGGCGTATGGAGAATCTCCATAAGAATATACATATATTTTTTCATATTCTTCTTTCTTTACCTCATATCTGCTTTCAACTCTAATGCCATTATCTTCTGTCACAATAATCTTATCTACAGGAGAAAACGTAACATATACCTGACTATCTTCAAGTTTTTTTAACTCTTTTATATCCACAGGTTTCAGAAAATCCTCAGAATCTTCCTCAATCTTAATAGGAAAAGGACTCTCTACAAATATGCAAATTTCTGCAATGGTGTATAAATATAGCATTATTTTTTTCCTTTTATTCAATCTGTCTCAATAATCCGTGTAATATCAGAAATGCAGCCATGGGAACCATGACCGCATTTCTATACATATTTAAAAACTTTTACTTTTTACAAAATACCTAGATACTATAATATACTTAAGATGCAAACGCATTATAAACATTAAAAAGTCCATTATAGCAATCAACTTCTAATTTATCCTGTGGTATCGCATCTTCGCAAGCTCCATTACCCTCAAGGAAAAAATTTATAAAACTACAAGAGTTCATATCTCCAAAATGATACTCACCAGAATCATCACCACAAGCAAAAGCAAAGTTCTTGTCGACAGTAAATCTCTCTACATAAAGAACTGGTTTTTTATAAAGTTTTTTCATTTTCTTCTCCTCTCTAAAGCCATCCATTAAATCCCTGGAACAGCTTATTCAGCCAGGAATGAATTTTGTCAATTGGTTTCTGATCCTCATTCGGTTCCGGATTAGTAATATCTACATTTCCATCGTCTGGTTCAGTTACCTCTGTATTCTCATCCTGACCAGAATCTGGTGTCCCTTCCACAGTTTTGTCTTCATAAGGAACTTCTGATAATGTATCAAACACATTTGCATATTCCACCAGTTTCAAAACTAACGGATTTTCCAAAACACTAACAGATTCTTCTGCTTCCGGTACTTCTTCTGCTTCTGCTGCAAATAAATCTGTATTTTCTGCTTCTGGCATATCACCATCTGAAGCATCTGTAAACTGAGAACCATCGTCAAAGGCATCTGCTGCCTCTGCAGGTGTAGTTACCTCATTAACTGTTTCTGTAGAAGATGCTGCTGACTGTGTATTAACGGTATCGGATATACCTTCAATTCCACCTTCAGTACTGTTATAATAAATTTTGGTAATAGATAATAAATTATTACCTGTATTCTCAATAAGAATACATCCCTCATATTCTCCTGCTGTTACAGGTGTTATCTTATAATACAGATCTGTTGAGTGATTAATCTCTGTTGAACTTCTATTTGTATCATTGGTAAAGCTTACCGTTGTCGTATCTACCGGTGCTTTTAAACCAACATAATAACTAGCATTTGGATTGGTAACTTTAAAGGCTATCTTCTGTCCTGCTGCTAAATATACTTCATTTTTCGGACCATAGTCTTTGAATTTAGCTACCTTATTACTTGTTGCATTTTCATCTACAGTTGTTCTATCCAGGAACACAACTGCTCCATTTGCCAGATTACCTTCCGCTGTGCCTGTATCCAATAAGATATCACGAACTTCCTTAAATGTTGCATTCAGCATATTCGTTCCGTACGCGTCTTTAACAACTGTATCTGTTTCTTTATCCTTAATTGGATTATAAACACGAATTCCATCCAAATAATATGTGCTACGTCTCGCTGTAGTGTCCTTTCTACCAGCAGCTGCTACAACAAGCTTAACCTCATATTTACCATACTCCAATGGTCCAAATGATAAGGTCGGAATCTGATAATAATCACCCACAGATTTGTTATCCATAATAAGCGCTTTTACTACTGTTTTTTCTCCATCAGCATTTACTGATTTTAATATTGCAGATACCCTGCCCGCTGAAACATTAGTGCGGCTGTAGATATCCACACCAGTTCCTGAGAATGTGAATGTCGCAGTTGCTGCTTTTCCGGTCTCACCTTTATCATCTGCATCGGCCTTATGTGCACTACCGTCACTATATTTCGTATCATCAGAAAGATCCGTATTCTCCCATCCACCATGAATCTCTTTATCCACAGATCCTGTATTTGCAGAACCAGCATCTGAAGTATCTGTAGTCCACTTACCAGTATATTCAATACCAACTGTTCTCGTTTCAGTGTTGGTTTCAAAATCATCCTCGTAATACACATTATTAGCAGGAAGAACACTGACTCTGGACCAAAGATTCTTATTACCATTTATCTTTTCGGTATTATCGTCCGTCGTCTTACCAAATGCATAAAATTTATCATAACCATCCCAGTTAGTTTTTTTTGGAGAATAAACAAGGTTCTTTAATGAACCATACCCAGACTCAGGTGCATAGCCTGCATCTTTCTCACCAATACTTCCTGTAATTGCCATATTATCAGAAGACATCTTCCAATCTGATGGCGAAAGCGTTACAGGTTTTGCATAGTCTAAAACATATGCTTTATTTGTTAAAACGACCTGTGGCCGCGGGAATTTAGCAGCCGGCTCAGGTGCACCTTCTGCATAAATACCTGAAGCCTCATTGTTTGTGTAAACCTTCTCACCTGTGGCTGCTGAATCTTTTGGAATTACTCCCTTAATCGTAACAACCAGCTTTTCACCATTATGTCCCGGTGCAATATATTCATTCGAATAATCGAAGCCAGTAACATTAATTGTGTTATCTTCTGTTGTTGCTTTAATATCCTTTGACTTACTTTCAGTCCCCCAACTAATGGAATTTCCATCTTCAGTGGAACCAGGTACAGTTGAAACGGTAATTTTATCTCCGGCATTATATCCTTCCGGAAGTGTAAAATCATCTGACAGAATATCTTTCATAACAGCATTGCTGTCTAAAGTAACTGTCGTACTTGGTGTTGTAATTGTGTTTGAAATACTTGTAAATATCTTATTCAAGCCATCCGCACTGGATGCAGCCAGATAATAGCCATTTGTATAATTGCCATTTCCAGGCTTAGTTAAACTTTCTGCAGCCGGATAGTTTGATGAAACATAGTTCATATATTTGTTAACATTTGATGTCGATGACGGATTAGCACTATCAAAAACGCCAATTGTATAAACAGTAGTTCCCTGATCCTTAAGAACCTTTGATGTACCAATTGCATTATTAGCTATACCACTATCAAAGGTATCCCAACTTGTAGGTGTTCCATCCGTAAACATAATTACCAGCTGTTTACGTTTTGAATCACCCCCAAAACTATTTGCATTCAGAATATCCTTGGCCATTGTCATACCAAGATCTGCTCGAGTAGCGCCATTCGCATCCAACGCGTTAATCGCATCGTTCAGCATCGTATTTCCTGCAACAGTAGATGTATCCTGAAAGGCATTTTGTTTTGCGTCTGCGTACCCATCGCTATTATATTTAACTCCCACAGTGCCACTATTACTTCCAGACACAGAAAGTATTTCCGTATTATTACCATAATCGGACTCAGATGCAAATCCAACCATAGCAATTCTATGGTTAACCTCATCTGTTTGCGCTTTTTCTTTTACTACAGTGACAAAGTTTGACACTGCAGCTTTCAATGCGGCCAATCTAGATTTAGAATACAGCTGACCGTTCCAGATTACAGCAGTGGTATCTTTAAAATTATTCGGTCTGTTTTCACTAACTTCGGTACCATTCAAATAATATTTTCTTCGACTCTTTTCATAGTAAAGCGAATACGTCTTATTACCGATCAGCTGCCTGTTAGAAGCTGCTTTAACTTCATAATAATTTCCATCTGTATCCAAATAATAATAATGCTGAGAAGAATTTTTTATATCATTATAAGAATATCCAACCTTATTATCAAGAGTATAGGAACCTGAACCCATATCATCAGCCATTGACCCTGACTGATCCAGCACAAGGACAATATCCAACGGCACAGCCTCTTTTGTTATTGTCGTTGTTGTTTTTCCGGTAGCATAAGCTTCCAGATTGATTGTATAAGTTCCATCATCTTCCAGACGAGCGGTTTTGCTTAAATGCATCCCGCTTTCTCCAGCTGTTCCGCTGTCATCTGTGTTGGCTGCCAGTAATGTTGTTGGCAGCATGCCAAGCATCATCGTCAATACTGTCAGAAATGCCAGCACATTACGAAATGCTTTTTTTGTTTTACTTTGCATAATAATCTCCTTTCCCATACAAAAAACTACATTCCAGTCATTTTGTATTTTCCTAAATTTTACTAAATTATACCCTTCCTAACGCTATTTGTTCCACATACTAAAGTATGGATTATTTACTCTTTTTTTATATTTTCTGTTTTGCTGTCTGCTCTTACTTTAATATTCCCAGCTCCTTACCTTTCAGTACCGCCTGTATCCGGTTCTTTACATTCAGCTTTTTATATAAACTGTAAATATGACTTTTTACAGTAGGAAGTTTCAAATTCAGTTCTTTACATATTTCTGCATTGGAAGCCCCTACCGCAAGGTCCTGAAGAATAACAGTTTCCATTATAGTCAGTTTCTCTTCCACAGAATGATCCTGCAGAGGCAAAACATATTTTGTTTCCCGTTTTGCCAACCGCAGAACTGTCTCCATATAATCCTCCAGCGGCATGCGAAGTACATTGCCATAATTATATTTCTTTTTTCTGTGCCATCCTTCAGGTCTGCTGCTGCGAAGCCATTCTATATAAGCTTCCAGCACCCCTCGTCCCCTATTTCCATAATCTATATACATTCGTACATAACGATACTCTCCACTTATCATAAAAGATTCTATCATACTTCTTAACATCTGACTGCTTTCTCTTCCTTCCCAATATATAATTGCCTGCTGAAACAGTATTTCCGCCAACAGATAAGAACGCCGGTAACACTGCAGATAAGGAATCAGTTTTCTATGTATTCTTTCAGCTTTTTCATACTGATTAATAAGTATAAACCCTTTCGCCAGACAAAAGAATAACAAATAATTATCTTCATTTAAATCCTGTCGCAAATCATCTTCCGAATGCAAAAGCCAAACAGAGAATCGTTCTCTTTTATTCGTCCGATCAAAAAACAGATTGTCAACCGCATCTACATTGCGCACACACCATTCGTTCTCCTCATACACCAACGTTTCCCGCAAATATCGAATATATTCTGCAATCTCTTCGTCGGGCTGCATGGTCTGAAACTTACACAGCAAATACATCCTGGCTAGCCGAAGTTGCCAGAAATCCTGATCCGTTCCCTCTCGTATAACATCCCAGTCTTCATCCCGAACAGCATCTTTCTGCTGAATTTCCAGATAATAATCCAGCCTTGCCAGACAATATCCAGTGTATTCATTTTCTCCCAGACATTCTCTCCAAAGATGCGCTTTTCTGTTTTCTTCTTTTCTGGTACACGCAAACAACTCTGATAAATCCCGTAGTCCGCATAAATATGTAACAGAATTACCCAACATACTATATAAAGAAAAAGTGCCTGCCTTCTGTGCATAACTCTCCAGCAGATTCAGCCATTTTTCCAGCGACATATCAGGTTTGACATATGTAAGATTTAATATAATCTCTTTTTTCTTTTTTTCATCAGAGTCCATCTTATTAAGTCTGATGATTTCCCTGTTTAATCCTTCGAAATTCTGATGAAAATAACAATACATTCCTCTTAAATAGCAGACCTCAGGAATACTTTCCTTCCACTTCATCACCTCATCAAAAGATATTCCTGAAAAGGGAACTTTTTGATAATTGCGAATCATACAGGAATAAATCTCCTTTTCTTTTCCGGATAATTTGAGACACTGTAAAGCCTCTTTCACAAATCCATGACCGTCGTACCATTGTCCCAATCTGATCCAGAATCTGAAAGAATTATAGGATACTGAACATACCCTCTGAAAAAGAGGTGCTGTTTTCCAGCGATTCAGATGCATATCATGAACCAGAATCCCTTTTCTTCCAAGTATATTCAGGCAATCCTCAGCCCACTGAATTCCCCAGACGTCAGCACACAATTTTTCATTTACCCACGGACAAACTGCAGTACGCCGCATCAGTTCTTGTTCTTCTGAGGTAAGAGTTTCCAGTATTTCACTCTTAATATATGAAGTAATTTCGTAACTCTGTCTGAGTTCTTCTACACTATGCGATCTTTTGTGTATTCCGCTAATCTGTATCACAGACATACGAAGCATCATATCCACGCATCCTGCCCAGCCACCGGTTTCTTTAAGAATTTCATCCGGATTAAGCGGACTTCCGACAGCTTCCACAAAATTCCTTATTTCTTCTCTTTCAAAAAGTAACAATTCCTGTGGAAACAACTCCATCTTTCTCTTCCATATTAATTTGAGAAACTCCAGTTCCGGACACTCACGTCCGATAAGAATGGCATGACATTCTTCCGGCAGATGCATCAGGAACTCTGCTGTACGGACTGACATTTCCGGTGGCATTTTCTTCGGTATGTTTTCGAAAATCACCCAGAGACTGTGCTTTTCCATACGGTCAGCCAGTTTTTCCAGTTTTTCATAAAAAGCCACCGGATTCTCCTGTTCTATATCCATCCAAAAAACAAAATATTCCATATCCGGGTATCTGGATAAAAACATCCTGACAGCAGTAGTTTTTCCCGACGCAGCAGCTCCTTCAATATAAAGAGAAGGGAATGTCGCCATCCCCTTCTCTAAAAATTCTGTCTTATCTATGTAATACTGTTGGTTGTTGAAAGGTTCATAATGAGTTTTCGAACTAAACATCCTGTTTAAGTATTCCCCCCGCAATCAGCGCATCCAGAAATTCCTGAATATCTTCTCTGGCTACTTCTTCTTCCACTTCATACTCATTCAGAATTCCCTGAACAAGTTCTTCTAAAGTAACGTCATTCTGAAGCATTTTCCAAATTGAAACTCCAACTTCATTCACAGTAATCAATCCCTTAAAGTCGAGAGCTGTCTTCCCTGTTGGTATAATGATATACTCTCCGGCAATTTCCCGAAGAACAAATTTCTTATCTATTTTCATACTTACATCTTCCTTTACTTTCGTGAATCATTATAACTTCTTTCTGTATTACCGTCATCAACATTTTCATTATATATAAAAATTCTGTTAAATGCAACTGTTTTTTATATGTTTCCGAACGTTAGTCTGAATCAATGATTATTGTTTACTTCGTTCTCAAAAGCTATTTCAGGCAGGAAAATTATCATTTTATGATCCTGTAGGTTTTCATCAGTTTCACACGGTGCTTCCCGATCTGCAGTGCTTCTGTGGCAGTCTGATCCGATCTTGTGATCGTTTCCCGGCAATATCTGCAGATCCTGGTGATCCATGCTGCCGGCAGGAGCCATTTATGTTTTCTGAGATAAGAATATTTCTTCTCCATTTCCCCTGCTGAAGGAAAGAGTACCTTAAGAATATTGCTGCTGTGCCTGCTATGCCACTGATCTGCTGCTGTATTTAACGTAATATTACTGCTGTGCATACGGCTTTTGCTTCCGTATCCATAGATTCCTGCTGAAAGAAGATCCTCCAGCATCATGGTCTCATCCACTTTCATCGCCTGCCATTCTTTCGGAATGCCTGCACTGTCCGCATGGAAATCCAGATATTTCTCTCCGATCTGAAACAGAGCAGCTGTAAAATACTCGCCATGGATTTCCCTGCATTGCTTCAGAACCCGATTCCAGTCGATTTCGCTGCCATAACGTGATGCATAGAGGATGATATCGCAGACCTGACGGATTCCGAACCCGCTGTGCAGGAAATGTTTGAATGCATGACAGATCAGATAGAAAAAGTGATCTGTATGCCCCAGAGTCCGTACTTTTCTGCCCTCTGTCTCTATTTCCACACAGTGCTCATCTGCCTGCTCAAAGAATCTGTTAAAATCTCCATACGCATTGGATTCCGGCGGAAAAAGGCTCTTATGCAATTCTATATACAAAGTTCCTTTTCTGGCTGTGTAAGAAACCTCATATTCTTTCTCTGTATACTGGTTTTCATCAGCAACTTTAAGTCCACTCTCTGTCAGCACCTGATGGCATTTATGAAACTGCTCCTTCGGAATGAGGATATCCTCATCTCCCGATATACGGCAGTCCGGTTTCGGGTACAGGTTTCTGCAGATAATCCCTTTCACAGTAATCGGATAAACTCCCTGTCTGTTCAGGCTTTCCATCAGACACAGGAAACTCTCTGTCTTCAGTGCCTGCAGAGAAGTCAGCTGAACTGTTTTCCATTTATAATCCATCATCAGCCGCGGATCAGCCTGTCCGGCTGCAGGACTGCGATAAACTGCTTCATATATTAAAGGAAGAACATGATGTGTCTCCGCCAGCCCGAATAATTCCCTCCACTGTCCGGGCTGCAGCGGTTCCTCCCACCAAACAGTCCCATTCTTCAGGGAAACGCGCAGAGCTTCCAAAAACTTCTCCTGAATCTCATTCATATTTCTATTTCTCTCCATCTATATCTACAACCATAATTTCCGGTATATTGTTGAACCTGGGAATCATCTCAGTAGTTCCAAGCCCTCTGGAAAGAATCAGAGTTCTCTCCTGATCTTTCGACTTAAACTCTCCTTCCAGACGTCCGGGAAACCAGCCCATGTCCGGAGCATAGATACCGCCTGCAAACGGCAGGATCACCTCTCCCCCATGAACATGCCCGGCAAAAACATAATCCACGTTCCATTCATCCAGGCTTTCATTGATCATCCAGCATACAGGCATATGACACATAAGGATCTTCAATCTGTCCGTGTCCTGAAATCGGGTCAGAAACTCTGTTTCGTCCGCTCTGGCTTCACTCTCATACTTCGCAGGCAGACAGTACCCGTAAATACCGCCGATCCGAAGCTGCTGCCCCGCAATCTCCACATCCTGATACTCACGATCCAGAATCTGCGCACCTGCTTCACGATAAAGCTCATGAAGATCAGTCCCATAGTTCTCCTGATATTCTACCTCATGATTCCCGTCAGAGCAATACACCGGAGCAATCTTTACCAGATTTTTTATGAGATTCACCGCAATTTCCGTGTTCTCCTGCTTCGCATTCACCAGATCCCCTGTGATCAGGATCACATCCGGGGCCTGCTCCTTCACCTTCCTGATCAGCCTGGAATTCCCTCTGCCAAAACTGCTGTCATGCAGATCCGTCAGCTGTACGATGTGAAGAGACGAAGAAATCTTCCCTGTGGAAGCAGTAATGTGTGTCACAGACAGCGCATATTTAGAAGCCAGCAAGCTGGCTGCTGACAGAGTGATGAGTATTATCAGCAGATAGAGCAGATGTATTTTTAATTTTTTACCGGATATAAACATAGTTACTACCTCCTGAACTTATTATTATTTTTTTATTATAACAGAAAAGATACCACTCAGACATCAAAAAATGTCTGAGTGGTATCCCTTCAGATTTTTATATATCAGGAAGACAGTTCTATCTGCTTCATTTCTTCCAGAAAATCACGGATATAGGACACTGCCAAATCAAGGGCCTCCTGTCCAAGTTCTGCGGAAGAATCTTTCGGATCAAAGTATTTTGTACTGTTGATCAGTGTTACCATATACGTTTCTCCATATATAACATTGGAGTCAGATCTCACTGCTGAATTATCCAAAAAATCCTCCTGCCAGACGTCTGTTTACACCTTGAAAGCTTCCATAGGCAGCCGTTGTACATGGAATCCATACTGTTTTATTTCCATATTTGAACTGTATACTCATTTTTCCGGCCTTATTTACAAATACATTGTTCATAGTCATCCATTTTCCGGCAGGTATCACGGATCTATTTTTTGTGCAAAGTTTATCGCTGTATACTGTAATATATTTAGCAGTTTTATACATATTCTTTTTAAAATAAGAAGTATAACCATCACCCGGGTCATAGGTAAAAGCGCACTTTACCGCTGCAGTGCTGCTCTTCAGTATGAATTTCTTCTTTGCAGAATTATATTCATATATATAATTCCATTTAATGCGGCCTGCAAGACTTATTCCGCATTCATATGCTATAGTTAATCTGTTTCCGGAAACTTTTTTTATCCCCCTTACAGCTCCGCTGTATTGAGACAGGTCTGCTGCTTCCACTAACTTTTGTGAAGCTGTATCATACCGGAAAATTTTTCTTATGTAAGGAGTATTACTGTCTCCCCTACCAACTACATAAAGAAATTCCTTGCTATTTGATATTTTTACATATTGTATTTGAATCCTGTAAACATACAGATCAGAAATAGAATAAGCTTTCTTTCCATTTACATGAATCTGAAGCTTATTAATCATATTGTAATTATCTTTTGCAATTACAAATTTTACAGAATCAGCTTTTCCGTCATGTGTCAAATCCCATCTGTAAGTTTTGGTTTTACTTACGGTTGCAGACTTAAGCGTAGCTCCGTACACGTTACTGCTCATCAGCAGCATCATTATTGCCATGCATAGACAATATAAATAAATTTTCGCCTTTTTCATAGATATGTCCTCCTGAATAAAAATATTATCTTGTAACAATTGGGGACAGACCCCAATTGCCTATTACCTCCTGACTGCAGCTGGTATCTAAATTCCAAATTCTGCCTGCAATTCATCAATAATATTATATGGAAAGGATTCCGCGCAGCCCTCATCCTCCATCAGGATCGCAATAATCTCTTTAGCCAGTTGTATTCCCTTTGGACTGTGAATATTATCATTTATCCTTACAGCATCCTTTAAATTCCTTGCCACCCATACCTGATCATATATTTCAAGTTGAGCAACAATTTTATTTGTCTCTACCCAGAAATCAGACTCATTCATATCATCCGGACTTTCCATAACTCTGTATATCTCACGAAGCCTGTGTAAAATCTGATCTGCATTCAGATCCAACGGAACATAAATTCTGACGTTGTCATCAGGAAGAATCCCACCTTTAGCCTGCGTCTCTCCGGTAAGTGCTTTCTCATATTGCTTGGTTGTTTCATAATAAGGCGCTGTATCCGCTATTGTAAGATCATTAATGTAGAGAACTTTCTCTGGGATTGGGTGAATATCTAAATCATGATGCATATTGGTTTCCTCCTGGGATATTCTGTTTTCTGTAATGCTTGTTTGAAATGAATTAGGTAACTGTGTGACATGCTCCCATCACTTAAATCCCAGATTTTGAAGTGGGGGCTTCTTGCTCAATGACTCTACTGAGCCAAGTATCTACAAGCTATCCTCGCGTGCCCCGCGATTTTTTTTGCCCGGACACGGGCGTATTTTCTTACTTATTGTCCGGATACGGACAGTTTACGCTGTTCCCTTGCCAGCCTTTTTTCATTTTTTTTGAAAAATCCTGCCTTTTCCATCTCAATCTCTTTTTTCCATAAAAACAGTTCTTTTTTTATCTTTTATCTTGTCGACTGTTTCTATTATACCATGAATCGCGTCGAAGAACAAATGTTCTTTCCTGCTTTTTACATGTTTTTTTCAATTCATCTCCCACCTGTAGAGGAAGGAGAATTCTTGCTATATATTATGTTAAATCAAAATAATGATAACATGAAATCATTTTTATATAAAGTAAAAGCTATGCTCTTTTAATAAAACTTTTGCCCCCAAATGACTTTAAGTCCAGGCTGAAAGATGCACGAAACCCTCTCGATCATAATGACCGGAAAGGGTTATTTTTGCTATTGAACTTTTCAGGGGATTCAAAGGCTACAGCCTGTTGATCACATTTCGTGTGCCTGACCCCAATTTGCATTGAATTTAGCTTTTTGCTCCACTATTGAGTGTCTGGATTATTTTCAGAATTTCCTCAAAGCACTGTATCGTATAATCTGGCTGAATCCCATCGGCTTGGCAGAGTTTTTTTAGCATTTGTTCCCGCTCAAAATCAGATTTTTTCCAATGGGAAATAGCAACCAGTTTGGCATATAATTCCTTTTGCATTTTTTCGTCACAGGAATATTTGCATAAAACAGAAACCGCACCGGCCTGCTTTGCCATATAAATATCTTTTGTCAGACTGTCTCCAAGATAAAGAGTTTCATTAATTGCAATGCCTTCGCGTTTACATATTTTTTGAAGGATGGCTGGATTAGGCTTTTTGCCAGAAACAATCTGTGTTTTTTCTGAAGAAAGATTACTTGGCCGTTTAAATTGACTATCCGCGACATACACATGTTTAAAATAACAATCAATATTTAATTTTTTGAGTCTGTAAAAACCATTTTCTTCAGCAGAATCCGTGTAACCTACAATTATAATCTGCATCTCTATCAATTTTTTAAGAACTTCTCTGACACCCGGATATAACTGCAGTTTTTCTTTTCGAACGGAATTAAATTTATGAAATGCCGGGTTCAAAATACTCAAAATTTCTTCCTTTGTTTTTGTTGGATATACCGCCTTAACAGATGGAAGAAACAGAGTTGAAAACGGATATTCAACACTTCCTTTTTCCTGATGTACACGTTGATATTCATGCAGTAAAATGTTTTTCGGTACATTCAAAATCATCGATAGCTCCTCCAACATCTCATAAAATGCAGGAATAAAAAATCCAATCCATGAATAAAGCGTATCATCTAAATCAGTTACCAGTAGTTTGATCATATATTTGCCTTTCTATCAAAGCGGAAGTCTTATTGTCTGACAGCGATGATCTTTTTCAGATTCATTGCTATAAATATTATAGAAATCAATCACAACGTCATTTCCTTCGAAACAAATGGTAGCAAATTTATTTTGTACTCCACTCGCTCCTGTTCCGCCCATTGCTGAAACAATAATATGATGCATGTTATCAATGGTTATATTGCCCTCAGGTTGTCTGGGGTAATCAATCTGTGAAATGAAAGACTTGTGTTTATGTCCATGCAGCAACAGTTTTACATTGTATTTTACAAGCCAGTTCATAAGTCGATCCGCATCATATACAGTACTGCTTGCGCGTGTAGCCTCAACCGCTTCTGTATAGCAGGTTGGCAGATAGTGATGATGCATCATAACGATTCGAATTGAAGTTTGATTTTCTGAATTGTCCCATCCCATTTGTTTAGCAACAAAATCAAGCTGCTCATTGGAAATGTAGCCGTGTCCTTCAAAATTGGGATATTGCTGCAGAATTAAGCTGTTGAGCGCGGCTATTTCGAGCAGTTGTCCCGAGGAAAGTAACAACTTTCTTCCCTGAGCAAAATATTTATTCGGATCTATATTATATATAGATTTATAAAACTCAGAATATGCAGAAAAATTCCCCGGATTATTGTATATATAATCAGGATCTTTACCGGCAGGCAGGTTCGCAGATTCCCGAGTAAAATCATGATTTCCAGGGCATAAGACAATATTTTCTGAGGATACAGGCGTGGAAAGTCCATTGTTTAAGTTCTTCAGAAATTGTCTGGCTAAATCAAATCCCTCTTCTTCTGCCTGAAATGTTATATCACCGGAAATTAAGAGCCCACCTATTTTTAGTGGATTTCGTTCTGCCTTAGCAATACATTGAGATATGTGATCTGCTAATGTTTGAGAAATGGTTCCATCTCTGAATCCATTAGTTTTGTCAGACAGATGTAAATCAGATAACCACAGCAATGCATTGCCGGATGACTGATAATATTTTGTACTGAAATGTGTTGGTTGTATAAATTCTGAATTCAACAGTACAATTTCATTTTCAAGATCTGTTCCAATTGCAGGTCTTATGAACCATATCGTGCGGTTTTGTTGAATAAGTTCAGCAATTGAATGAATTTTTTTGTTGTTAAAATTGCTATAATTAATATTAGAATCTACAAACAAATCGCAATCATGGCAATTGACATAAGAAAAATTTTTTAATTCGGTCTCATCACATGATTCAATTTCAGTAAATTGAAACCATGCAAAATAGCTCTGATCCCGGTAATATTCAGGCGTTTTGTCAGTTTCAGGTGAGAGTATCTTCTTATTGGGTATAAAATCAACATTTATGCAACTAGCACGATACAGTAGTCTTTGACCGGAATCTACCAAATAAATCGTAGTAGGACTCGTTTTGGCATATACTCCCAGCTGTGCTAATTCTGGTACGGGAGTTTTTTCGGTTCCCTTTTTCCACCATCCCCACCATACAGAACCATGTTGCTGAATAATTTCCTGATGTTGCTTGATCGTATCATTCTCTTTTGTTACCAGATCTCGGAATCGCAAAATAATAATTATTTCAGAAAATTCAGACATTTTTCACCTCGGCTTTTCCTGCTGTACACTCTGATCACGGAAACTTTTTATATAATATTAAAAGTGGAATTTTATACAGTTTAAATTGAAGAATTCTTGAGATAAGCAATGAAATAGAGTGCACACCATTGTATACATATAATAGATAATAATTCCATTTTATAGAATAACATGTTGAATAACTGATTGCAACACAAAACTTGTTTTATCCTCAATTTAACTTATATCTGTGTTACTGTTTTTTTATCCACAGTTTTGCAGTAACTTTACTTTTAATACCGTCTCTTCCTGCCTCTTTATCTGCTCTTCTAAAGATATCATTTTTCTCGGTCTTGCCATATATTATTTCCCCTCTTCTGCATATTTTTCAAGCAGTTTACTCAATTCTACAGCTTTGTCCTGTATCTGGTCTGCATCCATATCAAATGCTTTTAAGATTATTTTCTGGATTGCTGTTACTGCATGATCCATACGATATTTTCCATCTGTCTGACGGACCAGTTCTATCTTTTCCAGTTCACGGATCGCTGCCGGAACGGTCATATAATTCGGCTTTTTGTCAAGTTTTTCACTTCATCTTTCAGCATGACATACATCTTGCTCCTTACTATCAGCGCTACAAATTCCACGAAGATCTTCGCATTTGCAGCCTCATCTGACTGTACCCGCAGGCTCCTGTTCCCAAGATAACTCTTATCTCCCCTGAACAGTTTTTCTGATACATCCCTGCTCTTATACAGTTCCAAAGCTTCTTCCGCTGTCATCTGTCTTGACGTTACGATCACAAAATATCCACACAGATCGATCTCTTCCTGGATCACTTCTGTCCTCTCCCTTGCGCATATGAACGTCCCATCATCCTCATATATTTCAAATTTAAAATACTTCTTATATCCATCCCCTACGGTCGCTTTTTCTCCCTTTAAACCGTTAAGATATTTCGTCATCCGGTCTATTTTTGCCTCTATCTGTTCATGTTCCGCACACGCTTTCTGGTCTGAATAATAAATACAAAAATATCTTTCTTTTTCATCTGATATATAGATTTTTTTCTTTATTGTCTTTCCAAATGCCTTGTACTTCCGTATATTGTATTTACGAATGTTCTCGAATTCTCCTTTGTTTTCCAGGATCACCCGTCTGACAGATTCACTCATACCCTTTACCATGATCACAAAATCATACCCGCATTCATCCATATACCGGATGTTTTCCCTGCCAAAATATCCCCTTTCCAGGATAAATCCGACCTTCTTATATCCGTATCCTTCTGCTTTTTTTAACATATACTGGAGCTGGGAAATATCTACGATACTTCCAGGATACTGCTCATAAAACAACGGTTCTTTATTATATGTATCATACACAATGGAATAGTTAAAGACCGGCAGTCCACGGTCATCTTTCGGGTGTCCAAACTCAACAAATCTCAGATCCCCGGCCTGACAGTTCTTATTGGTCGAATCGTAAGATATATATATTTTCTCCCGGTGATCCCTGTTTTCATTCCACTCATTTACAAACCCTATCCTCTGATCATCTGTAAGTCCTGCAAGAAAATCTGATACTTTTGAATCACTGTATATATGCATCTGCTTTGTAAAAAGCGGATGGCTGTAAGCATAAGAAGGATAATACTGTGCGGCATTATTTTCACTGATAAGAGAATAAGCTGCCAGATTCAGAAACATCCCCGTCTCTTTCTTTCCAAGATATTTTTCCAGAATCTCCGGCAGTTTATATTCATTCAGGATTTTTTGGATCACCAGAAAAGTCCCTATACGCAGACAACTGCTTCTTGTCTGTCCGGCTTTCTGTTCCGGCATCTCCTGACCGCCAAAATACTTCACAAAAGTTTCATTTGGGAGCATTCTATCCGGGTTATTTTCTGATCTTTTTCCAATGATTCTCTGCTCCGGAACATTATATTTTTTCTCTGGATGATATACTCTTTCGAGCACATATCTGACGTATACTGTACCCCCTTTTTTCACATAATTTATCTTTCCGGGTATCTTCGGAATGTCTACCTCAAAATTCAGATATCTCTTTCCGATCCGGAACAAAGCTGCCGTAAAATACTCTCTGTGAATCTCTCTGCATTGTTTCAGAACCCGGTTCCAGTCAATCTCACTGCCATAGTGTGAAGCATAGAGAATTATGTCACATACCTGACGAATTCCAAATCCACTGTGATCAGGATCACATCCGGGACCTGCTCCTTCACCTTCCTGATCAGTCTGGAATTATCTTACCGAAACTACTGTCATGCAGATCTGTCAGCTGTACGATGCGAAGAGAAGATGAAATTTTCTCCGTGGAAGAAGTAATGTGCGTCACAGACAGCGCATACCTGGATGCCAGAAGATCGGCTGCTGAGAGAACAAGCAATATCACCAGAAGACAAAGCAGGTAGCTTTTTAATTTTTTAACAGGTGCGAACATATACAACTCCTTCCTGGGTATGATTATTCAAAATTCTGTTCAATAACCTAAATTCTGTTCCACCGGTTTTCGGTCGTCCACCCTCAGTTTGAATTTTAAATCAATCTGATCCGGTGATTAATTTTCTAAAATTTTTTCACCGTTGAAAAAAAGAAATAATCATGCTATAATAACTATTCCCATTGTAAAGGGGGTGATGCTATATGGCAACTACGAGTTCTAGTCTGGAAATGCTCAGTGCATTTATTGGCTGTATCAGCTCGTACCTCGCACTTATGCGAGGCGTAAGCCCAGTAACGCAGAGTAAAGCATCATTTTTTCTGTTTGGCGGTGACGCACAATAAAAAACCGAATCTTATAGTCCACAGTGGGATATGGCGGTTCTAAATGAGCCGTCATTTTTTACTTTATCGGAAAGATCGACTGAATTAGATTTATGAATCCTACTGTTTCAGGCATTCCAAGATATATTTCATAATCCGTTTCTCTGAATTTAACTGGTTTCGTGTATAATATTCCCGCACAGATTTTTCGTCTATTACTTCACGTCCAGCCTCTTTTTCCCCATATCCTGCTCTTTTTTCAATCCATGGATCCTGTTTATGGCTGATTGTTTCCAGTGTTTTCGGAATACAAGCCAAATGTGTCCAAAACCATATCAATGGCTCTTAACTCGTCCTCGGAAACCTTCGAAAGCATACATCCATGGCTGCTGTATATTCCATTATCTATTGGTTTATAACCAAATTCCTTATACTGGTTATATACTGACGGATAAACCGAACCATGCAGCCAGGCCTGGCAGTCTTCTTCAATCATACGTGTTCCATTCAATGCATAATTTGCCCCATCTGAAAAAGCCAGTAGTTTCTCCAATGCCAGCGGCGTAACCTCTTCAAGTTGTGTCACAATATAATTGGTAATCTGCTCTGTCTTCGAATTACCAATTTCACGCAGACGTTCACATCTAACCGTAACTTTATGATATGCCACAGGCTTTAATTTATCCTTATTTTTCTCTACGGAGTTTATAAAACTTAACTCATGATTCAAAAATTCCAATAATCTATCTGAATATTTCCTTGCAGGTATATAGCCCTCATAATATCTTTTAATTGTAGCTTTCCCAAAACCTGCAATATCCGCTAATGCTTCCTTTCCTACATCATATTTCGCCAGAATCTCTGAAATCTCATCCAGATCAATAATCCCTTTCAACTGTTTATATGCTTTTATCTTGGCTTCTGATCTTCTGGTATTATACTCTGGATCCACAGCTACTTCACTGCCACAGTGTCTGCATTGTCCCGTATGAAATTTGAATTTAACAGTTTCTCCTTTATACTGTTCTGTAATAATCTTCTCAATAACATCAAACTCAACTAAATCTTCACATTCATTACAGTATGCATATTTTATTTCATTTTATCACCCGCATTCTTCACATGCTTTTCATTATTATTTTTATCTATATGTATTCCAGTATACAGATTTCACTGTATACTGGTCAATTATTTTCTGATTTATTTTTTCCTCGGTCTGTTTTTATGAAATGATATTATAAGTATTACCTGCTTACTCTGTTCAATCTTTGAGAATGCTTCTTTTGCGAGTGACTGTGCTACATCTGGGCATATTATTAAAGTATTCTGTCAAGTCTTTACTATATTCAGAAGCAACGATAATCTCTATGTCCTCTGGTGGAATATGTACTACATCATCCTCCATATAAACTTCTCCTCACTCTGTCTTTATTATAGGTCTTATAAGTTCCGCGAATTATTTTAATACCACTCCATATTCGTCCTCATCTCAGCCTCATATTCTGCTTTTATCTCACTTTGATAATCTGCAATAGCATCAAGCATTGAATCGCAACCATCAAGAAAAACGATATCACATATCATCCCTGACAGTTCCGTCTGATCCTGTCATTTTTGTAAAAAACAGAGTAAGTGCCTAAATCTTGAGTAGTTTTACATCATCCGTCCTAGATCTCATAATGATAGTAAACGGATTTTTACTACATTTAGAGTCCCATGACTCAATGTTCCAATAGTTTTCTGACTTTTTATAAAAATAGAAATTTATAGTAGACATACTTTACAAAAAATCTTATAATATCCTCATAGGCAGATTCCAACATTTCAGTTTCAGGCTAGATTGGGATGGTTAGGCGGTTAAGTCACGTCAGAACAGTGATGTTCTGTTTATATAAATATCCTCATGACTTCATGACGGAAATACCCAAGAAGGAGGATATGCACGTGACAGTATCTTTTGTTATTTTTACTATAGTTTACGGAACTGTTAGTAGTATTCTTGGTACTTACATAGTTCGTATTCTTGATAAGAAATGCAAAAACGACCGCCATAGCTCAAATAGCGATCGTTAATGCGTTGAATATTTAATTTATTTAGCCTTAACCTTCCAAAGTTTGGCTTAACCGTCTAACGGAATCTGTCTTTTTATATATAAAACTAATAACAGACATTTCTATTGCCTGCCTAAATGAATATAAGTCAAACACCAAATTAAAAAACTGGTTATAATATAATCTTTAACAAAAATTGTTTTTTCAAGATAATTGATAAATAAAGCAATCTTTTTTATGAAAAATATAGTTATATAATTCTGTATATAATTACTATACCACATTTTTTTAATTTTTCAAGTCAAAGTTATATTTTCCCCATACAGCAATCATCTTATCCCGTTCTTTATCAAACGCTATTTCCGGATTTTCTTTCTGATTTTCTGCAAATTCAATATATTTGATTTTCCAAATGCATTTGGTCCAATAAATAATGCTCCTTTAAAGATTTCATGCCCATACACATTTGTATTACCAAGGATTGAATATTTAGATGCTTCCTCCTTGTCTCATATTTTAAGCACTATTTTTTTATACGTCAATATTCAGTGTAATTCTTTTACTTTTGTAATGTGAATTTTTTACGATATTTTATCGCTTAAATTATATTGTATCCGACTAGGGCTAGAATCATATTCCAAATTCTATCTTTAATTCGGAAATAATATCATATGGAAAACACTCTGCACATCCCTCATCCTCCATCAAAACAGAAATGATTTCCCGGGCCAGCTGAATTCCCTTGGGGCTGTGGATATTATCATTAATTTTTACAGCATTTTTTTAATCCCTTGCCACCCATATCTGATCATATATTTCCAGTTGGGCAATAATTTTTCCCGTTTCAACGCAGAAATCAGATTCATTCATATCATCAGGACTTCCCATGATTCTGTATATCTGGTGCAACCTGTGTAAAATCTGATCTGCATTCAAGTCCAAAGGCACATAAATTCTGACATTATCATCCGGAAGAATTCCGCCATTGGCACGGGTCTTTCCGGTAAGAACTTTCTGACATTGTTTCCTGGTTTCATAATACGATGCTGTATCCGTTATTGTAAGGTCATTAATATAAAGAACCTTCTCTGGGATTGGGTGAATATCTAAATCATGATGCATATTGGTTTCCTCACTTCCAAATATAATTTTCACGTGCTTCTCATATATGATGATTTATTATTTCATAATCTGAGAAGACTGCTTCGTTCCTTCTTGAATTTGAGAGTCTTTAACATCTCCAAAAAAATTATTTACATAATTGATAATTTGTGGCGCATTTTTTACAGTTTCTTTTTCTTCAACAGAAAACTGCAAATTCTCACCTCTAATACCATTTTCCTCCAGAAGCAACGCCCAATCTAAAATTTTATTCTTTACCTGCTCAATGATATTCACAATAGCACTTTTAGAAAAATGAAGTTCATAATTTCCGCGCAACAAGGTATGCTTTACGCAATAACGATACAACATCGCTCTTCGTATCAATTGCCTGTTTCTGTAATTCTATAACAATTCCCATAATACTTTCCTCTGTTACGACATAGGTATCCTTTTGATCAGCTCACAAATACCATTAGCAATAATGCCTGCAGGCACACTACCGGCAATTTGTTTTATTTTTGAAATAGCTCCTTTGATTTTAGAGGGTTCTTTATGCTTTCCTGTATCATCTATTGCCTCACAGACTATTACACGTACTTCTTCAGCTTTGTCTCCGAATTCCTCTTCGAACAGATCATTCTTTGAATATTGTTCAATTTTCTTCAACACTTCCAGGACTTTGTCATAATCAAACTCTTTGTCCTGCTGCATATTCTGTTCAGAGCTGACTGTTCCCTGCTGTATCTGTGAACCGATAATATCTCCTGAAATATTCATTGTATTGTTGCTGACATTTTGACTGCTCATATAGTCCTCCAATCTTGCCGCAGCATTAGCGGCATCCTGTAAAGTCACAAAATAATCTCTTCCCTTTGCATACATATTTTCCACAATTTGAAACTGTGGATTTCCATAATCATGCCAAGGCTTTTGTTCTCTTTTATATGTTTTCGGGTATTCATTATTATATGAGAACGCATTTCTTCCTATCTTTCGTAGTAAATTCACTTCTCGCTGCGTTACCGTTTCATGCAGAATTGCTTCATGAATCATCTTCATATCGGAAATAATGGTATCATAATAAGAAACAGAAGTATATATCGTCATCTTAAAATCATCATCAACCTTTTTCCAAAATCCATTCCTTTTTGATTCCTCCAACCAGGAATTCATCTTCTTTTTAATCTCATCCGTATATTTAATCCATCTTTGAATATCCAAATCAATATCCGTCAGAGATTGCTCTTCATAAGAAGTTGCTCCGCCAAAAATCCCCTGTGCCATTTGTGATTTCTCCCTTTATGATTTTTATATCAGTATTCTTTATACAACTATTTTCGCAAAAAACGCTTACTGTTTATCACCTTTGGTTTTATCATTTATTCAATTAAAGGCTTCATTCCTATTGCTTATAGCTCTTCCGCTTCATAGATTTTAATAATTTGGTCTATAGTCTCTTTTAAAGATTGAACGATTGCCTGACTCATATAAATAATTTCTTCACGCAGTTCATACTTCTTTTTAATTCGTTCATCATTATTATAAATTTCAAAAAAATCATAATGAAGTGCTATGTATTCTTCTGGCAATATATTCAATTCTATCGTTGGCTTAGGTTTTATATATTCTTTTCCATTAACAATAACATTCAATGCCAAATGATATATTCTTTTCAATTGTATATAAATCGGCATATATATTGCATTTTTTTCATCCACACAAACTTCGTCAGAATACATCCCCTCATTATACAACAAATTCTCTATTTCTTTTGAATAGTTGCTTTGTCGTACTACCTGAACCGGTTCTGCTATAATTTCTTCTTCCCACTCATTGCCATCTCTATCACTCTGATATGAAATCCCGTCTACAATACTTCCATATATTTCAGCGTACCCCTTTTCGAAAATGCTCACAATTATTGAATGTGCCACTTTTATTGAATCTACACTGTTGTAATCATTTATAATATCAAATAAATAGTTACATTGATCTAGAATCTCATCTCTAATTCCATATTTATAAGAATTATTTACAATGTCTTTCAAAAAAGGAACTTTTATTTTTTCTCTGATAGTCCAATCAAAATCAGAGTACTTTTCTATTTCATCAATTAACGGCTGATATATCTCATTCTTTCGCTCAATTGCCCTGGAAGACTCCTTTTTGCCTTTAAAAAGGCCTCCGAACCATCCCGCAATACCTCCTACGACAATTAATATACTTCCAGAAATAACTTCTTTCAATATTGCATTCCAATCCATAATAATTCACTCCAAAACTTCTAATTCAATATTCTGTCCTGTCCTAACGTAAGCGCCAAGGAAATCTATGACTGATCCGAATACCAATAGATATGAATTACATTTTGATGCTTATATCAAGTACAGAATAAAATCTGATAATGTTTCTTCCCCCACCTATATACAGCTAAATAAAATTTATACTATGTGAGTAAATTGTCAATCCCTTCCTTTGAAAATTACTAATGGCAGATATGGTCCGCTGCGCGGTTTCTCAATCTGCGGATTCTGGTCTGATTTCAGTCTCTTCACATACGGTTTTGACATTTCATGTGCACCTGGTGCAGATAAATACAGGGACTTTGAAGACCGTCTGCATTCTTCGATAAACTCAGAACATACTCTTAATAAAGATGAGGTGTAATAACCCCCTTTTCTACTATCATCACCTGATGTTTCATTCCAATCACATGCATACATAACTATATTCATGACATCAAGCCTTCTGATAAGTTCCTCATAAATTTCCCTTGTATCCCGAGTCATTGAAAATGATTTATCGACATGTTCCAGATACGCTTCATTTATTTCAGATGTAGGTTCTAATTTTTTTCTACAGCAGTCTACAATTATAATCCGCTTTTGATCTGCCTGCTTTAATTCATCCACACACATATCATTATACAAACTACTGGACGGAACTAATTCAATATACGTGTTTCCGTTCTTCGAATATCCATGCCCTGTAAAAATTATAATTGAAAAATCCAGGTTTGCCATCTCAATCAATTTCTTCCGTACCATTGGTTTAAGCGGTTGTTCCATACATTCGATCTCATCCAGGTGCCAATTTCCACCACCCGGAGACATAAAAAACTTCTTGTAATTTTCCACATCCTTATGTACACCTTCACAATAATTGTCTGCTGTCCTCGCTCCTGGATTAGAAATTATCAGCATTTTCTTTCTCATCTGTTGTACCTTCCTTTCCTTCTATTTTTCCAATTAAAGATGGTGCCAGTCTTTCACTGAAACCTGCCACTATCCCTAAAAGCAACATAAATTCCTTTTCATGTTTCTCAGCTACAAATCCTGTCATAAATATCCCTGTTTTAAAAGCATATACGACAATAAATGACGAAAGCATTCCCACTATATATTTGGAAATAACTTCACATATAAGCAGTAACTTTCCAGCTGTACATGATGCATTTATATAGGCATTATGCTGTAATATAGAAAACAGAACACCTATCGCCCCATACCATAAGAAATTCAGATAATTTATGTATCTATTATTATTCAGCATTTTACGTCCAACCCCATATAAAAGTGAAATGACAATAAATGTCACAAAACAAATTTCTGCATTCCATCTTCGTGTGATTTCATATTCCCGTTCCTCTATATATTTTTCCGCTTCTTTAATGCATTTCTCAAACTCTTCCTTTCTTCCCTCTATCGCTAAAATAAGAGCCGTTCCTAAAAGGCAATTATACTGTCTTTTTATCTTTTTACCAAACTGAATAACACATGGTCTATTCTGCATGGAATTAACAATCGCTACCAGCGGCCAGAATTCGTCCGCATTAAGGTTCTTCTCTCCCTCGTCAGTAATCGACCAGTCCAGATCATTTTCTATATCCAGATAAACAATATACATTCCTTCCCTGGCTTGAATCAAATAGGATATATTTTCCGAAGAAACATTTTTAAAACTTTTTACCGTATCTTCCAGTTCTCTCTGCAATGATTCCCTTAACGCCTTTTTTCTTCTGCAAAACAAAAAATCCGTAATGGCACTGCACTTATTCTTCTTTTCCACGCGGACTACTTCAACCTCATATTGTTTTCCTTTATGTTCGACACAATACTTCAACATATTATCTTCATCCTTAGTTTTACAACTTGTATTCATATTTATCCTTTATTGTACTACTGTATATCTGAAAAATCACCCATTATATATCGACATATTTCTACATTTTTCGTCCTATTATCTCATTGTTTATTATATTCGTATCATATCATCTTGTATTACATACAAACGCTTATTTGTGAACTTCCAGTCTTTTTCCGCCTAACTCGAGAGTCCCTATATCTGTGCTTCAAAATAATTCTATTTTTCCGTCTTTTCTCCATCTGATCCTGCATTTAAAAAGTTCATGATCTCCTCATATGACCGCCCACTTTTTACAACTGCTGACAGGATCTCTTCTTTTCTTATGGCATCC
>ERZ857480.43611-NODE-67397-length-29868-cov-16.4900_pt1 | contig 29868 bp, 36 predicted proteins | sample MGYA00519767_ERZ857480 | MGnify/ENA primary metagenome ERZ857480 (study PRJEB31778, sample SAMEA3449210) | human gut metagenome | biome: human gut; feature: human-associated habitat; material: faeces | place: United Kingdom | collected 2010/2012 ...
CCGGCTTTCCTGCCATATCGCTTCCACCGGGAAGCAGTACCACAGCCATGCAGCCACCATTTACAAGTGGGCGCAGGAGGACGCTGCCAAAGGCAAGGCTGCCCCGAAACAGGGCATAAGGAGGAACGATGGATAAAAACCAAGGCTATGCCATTCTGAAGGCCGTGATGCTGGAAAACGGCAGGGGCTTTGCGCTGGGTGAACACCCCACCGCTCCGTCCCCCTATGTCACATGGGCCTGTTACGATGACGATAAGGGCCAGCGGCAGTATGAGTGGGGACACTATGGAAATGATCTGGCCGCTATGGAGAAAGACCTCACAGAACGGGTACAGGACTACCAGCGAATGTATCATGTGAAGATCGTACAGACCGAGGTTCCCGGCCTTTATAAGTATTACTCCACCCAGCGGCCTGTGGACATCGGCACATTCCCGAAGCCGCCCCATAACGCCCCGGATGAGATCGTCAACTACGATCAGCGTATCCCCGTGGAGGGCGGCGCGTTTGTGGCGTGGGGCCATCTGACCTACACCAAACCGCTGACGGAAAAACAGGCGTCCGACTATGAGCTCCGTCCCGCACCCAATATTTCCGAGCTGCGGTGGGAAAGCTGCGGCAGGCCCCGACCGATTGCCCAGCAGATGAAGGAGGCCGCTGCTCTGACCGAGGCCAACCGGGGCGATCCTGCCCCCAAGAAAAAAGCCCCCGACCGGGGCGACCGATAGGAGGATCGAAATGGAAGAAAGATACAATCCCATGAAAAGTGCGGAGATCGCCGCCGAGCATAACTACAACATGATCGACGGCGTTCTGAACAACCAGCTCCCGGCTCTGCCCCCGGAACAGGAAAAGGAGCTGGATAAGGTGAAAGAGCCGCCCAATAAGCGCCGCAGCCGGGAGCGTGAGGAGCGATGACAAAAAAGCGCGTCCGCAGTATGCCGATCTATGTATGGGTGCGCCCCGACGAGATGGAGGCTATTCAAGGACGCATGGCCGAAGCCGGGATCAGCAATCTAAGCGCCTATATCCGCAAGATGGCCCTCAATGGGTATGTGCTCCATGTTGACCTCTCTGACATCCGGGAGCTGGTGTCCTTACAGCGCCGTTGTGCAAATAACCTCAATCAAGTGGCGATCCAAGCCAATACCTACGGAGGCATCTACCCCGAGGAAATTGCCCAGCTTCAAAAGGACTATGCGGCCCTGTGGGAGCCGCTGTCCGATCTGCTCAAAAAACTCTCTGCTGTGACGGCTCTTTGAATGTCCGGGGGATGGTCTTGTGCCATCCCCCGGTTTTCTCGACTTCGGGGATCATGGGGCCCCCGCAAAGTCGGATGACTTTGTGGGGAGAGGAGGCGCAACGGAGCGGGTGAACTTTGGGACACTTTGTCCCGAAGTGAACAAGCGCAGTTTGTGCCGACGAGTCCCGAAGTGGAGAAAGCCAAAGGCATCCTTGTTGTCCCATTTTTACGGAGTTATAATGGTATTGTAGAGGATAACAACAACTTTTTAAGGAGGTTTCAAGCTATGCGGTTTGTTCTGAAAATCTTTGCCGCGCCCTTTGTTCTGGCGCTGTCCCTCGCAGTCGGGGTGCTGTCATTCGTCTTTTCGCTGGCATCCTGGGCGTTTAGCATCCTGTCCCTGCTCTTTGCTGTCTGTGCGCTGTTTTCAATTTTTATCGAAGGTGATACGGCATGGGGAATACAGGGGCTTGTGATAGCTTTTTGCGTTTCGCCCTTTGGCCTGCCCGCCGTGGCAGAGTGGCTGATCGTCAAGCTGGACGGGTTCAACTACTCCTTGAAGTGCTTTATCACGGACTGATCACTTTGGGACACTTTGTCCCGAAGTAGCGAGGCGGCGGCTGACCGCAGCCGCCGCTTTTCTCTTGGAAAGGAGGAATACCCACGGCCACAACCTACCTAAAGGCACACCACATCAGCAAGGGGGAAACCATCGCCCAATCGCTGAAAGACCGTTTTGAATATGGGCAGAACCCGGACAAGACCGAGGGCGGGGAGCTGATCTCCTGCTATGAGTGCGACCACATGACCGCCGATGCGGAGTTCCTGCTCTCCAAGGCAAAATACAAAGCCATCACGGGCCGGGAACAGCGGCGGGATGCGGATGTGCTGTGCTATCAGATCCGCCAGTCGTTCAAGCCCGGAGAGATTACCCCCGAGGAGGCAAACCGCGTCGGCTACGAAACGGCCATGCGCTGGACAAAGGGCAAACACGCCTTTTTCGTTGCCACCCACACAGACCGTCACCACATTCACAACCACATTTACTACAATTCAACCGCGCTGGACTGCGCCCACAAGTACCGGGATTTTTTCAGATCGGCCAGCGCCCTGCGGCGGCTCTCTGACCGGGTGTGTCTGGAAAATGACCTGTCCGTGATTACGAATCCCAAGCTGCACAGCAAGGGGCGTTTCCTCAACTACGGCCAATGGATCGGTGAGCATCCTCCGTCTACCCAGCAGAGGCTCCGTCTTGCCATCGGGGACGCGCTCGCAAAAAAGCCCGCCGACTTCGAGGCGTTCCTGCGGCTCATGGAGAGGGCCGGGTATGCCGTGAAGCGTGGGCGGGGCGGCGTGATCTCGCTCCTTGTACCGGGGCAGAAGAAACCCACCCGGCTCCGGGCGTCCACCTTGGGGGACGGCTACGATCCCGAGGACATCCGGGCGGTGATCGCCGGAGAGCGGCCTGCCCCGGAGATCCCGGTAGAGGCCCCGCCGCCCCAGCGGATCAATCTCATAATCGACATTCAAGAGCGGTTGAGACAAGGCAAGGGCCCGGCCTATGAACGGTGGGCCAAGGTCTACAATCTCAAACAGATGGCCGCTGCCCTGCAATACCTCCGGGAGCATGAGCTGGGCGACTATGACGCGCTGGCCTCCAAAACCTCCGGGGCCGTGGATCGTTTTCATGCGCTGGCCGGGGAGCTGCGGGACACCGAGGCGGCCCTTGCTAAAACCGACCAGCTCATGGCGGCCACGGTGGAGTATGCCAAGACCCGCCCCGTGTTCGACGGCTACAAGGCGGCACGGTACAGCAAGAAATATTTTGCCGAGCATGAAGCCGAGCTTACCAGCTACCGGGCGGCCAAGGCTGCTATGAATGATATTCTGGCCGGGGCCAAGCTCCCCAAGATGGACGCGCTCAAAAAGTCCCGCCGTGAACTGGCTGAAAAGAAAAAGGCCCTTTATGCGGAATATCGCAAGGCCCAGCAGGATATGCGGGAGGCCGTGGCGATCAAGGCCAACATAGACCACCTGCTCGGCGTAACCGGCGGGCGGGAAAATAAGGCACAGGAGCGATAGCGACGGACCGCAGACAAAAGGCGCTATGCGCCGCCACTTCGGGACACTTTGTCCCGAAGTCTGCCGGGTTTGGGGAGGCTCCCCAACAAGCATTTTTGCAGGCCCCTCGGGGCGCAAAATAGCGAGTGTCTATACACTCGCCCTGCTTGCCGTTCCGTGCAGCCCCGAAAATGGCACAAAAAAACGGAGTCCGCGTTTTCACACTTCCTCCGTTTCCTTGGCGTCTTTGATTGCCCGGATTATAGTTTCTACCAGCCGCAAGTCCTTTTCGTCCATAGTGTTGAGCATGATACTGATGCGCTTTTTGCAGGCGTCATCGGCACTTGTGTCTGGATAAAAGAACTGATCCACCGATATGCCGAACCTTGTCACCAGTTGATAAAAAATGTTCAAGCTGGGATGTTGGCCGTCGTTTTCGTGGTACATGACGGTGCGGGGATCGCGGTCGATAATATAGGCCAGTTGCTCCTGTGTCATACCGCTGGCTTCACGCGCCCGCTTGATAGCGAGCCCTATATCGTGGAAATCAAATTTGCGCTCATCGCGTTCAAATTGCATAGACATCACCCAATGTAATTTTACATTTCAGGTGTTAGTATTTGAACGAATCACAGTTTCATACTATATCATATTTTATTTCGTGTGCAAAGTTGAGTTTTTTATAAAACTGAGATACAATATAAAATGAACTTCGGGACAAAGTGTCCCAAAGATATGATAGGTTTATATAATCCTTTTCGATTATAATAAATCGCTTGAAAACGATAAAGATGCTCGTTAGAATATTAGAGAAACCAATATCTTTGAAAGGAGTGAGCTCGTTGAACGAATATAAAATAATGATTGTGGATGATGAAGCCGACATTCTGGCTTTGCTTGAAAAAGCCTTTGCCCTTGAGGGCTTTCACAACATTATCAAAACCGATAATGGCTTAGATGCTGTGGACATCTGTAAAGAAGCACAGCCAGACATTATCATTTTAGATGTTATGCTGCCGGGGATTGATGGTTATGAGGTGTGCAAGAGGATCAGACAATTTTCCCATTGCCCCATTCTATTTCTTTCCTCGAAAAACGATGAGGTCGATAAAATCCTTGGCTTGGCTGTTGGTGGTGATGACTATGTAACAAAGCCATTCAGTCCGAAAGAAATCGCTTATAGGGTAAAAGCCCAATTACGCCGCTTGGAGTACAGGAAAGCCCCGGCTCAAAATCACTTGATTAGGATTGGCACATTGACACTTGACCCGGATGGATGTAGGGCTGAAAAAGATGGCAAGGAAATGGAACTGACTGCACGGGAGTTTGGCATCCTGCAATATTTAGCGCAAAACCAAGGCAGAATTGTTAGCCGCGAGCGGTTGTATGAAGCTGTTTGGGGCGAAGATAGCTTTGGGTGTGACAATACAATTATGGTGCATATCCGGCATTTGCGTGAAAAATTAGAGGACAATCCTGCTACACCCAAACATATTATTACGGTGAAAGGATTGGGCTATAAGCTGGTGAACCCACATGAAAAGTAAAAAGAAATTAAATCTATTTTCCCGAACTGTTATCTTCTTATCGGCAGCAATCTTTTTCATTGCCATAACAGCGATTACTCTATTTTACTATTTGTTTTCCATTCCTGAGCCAGAGGGATTGAGTTTGGCTAAATGGCCTCAAGATTTTACAAATAGCTTTTCGGTATGGACAACATACGAAAATGGAAATCTAACAGTTGAAGAAATAGGACTTGAACGGTTAGATGAATATGGTTTGTGGATACAGTTTATCAACGAGTCTGGCGAAGAAATCTTTTCTCACAATAAGCCTGCTGGCTACCCTACCAAGTATTCCGCATCTGAACTTATGGAGCTCCGCACAAGTGATTATGAGAATGGAAATACCGTTTTTACAAACACTTTGGATGGCTCTGGGGAGAAATGCAGTTATATTGTAGGATTTCCATATGATATAGGCAGGTATATACTGCACTACAACGGAGAAAGGATTGCGCGCCTTTCTCCCGTTGCCCAGCTTATTGTATTGATTGTCTTTGCCGTTTTTTCCGTTGCTATTTTGTGCTATTGCTTTTGGCTTTCACGCAAATTGTCAAAGGTGACGAAGGGTATTAGCGATGTAGCACTTCGCAGTTATATCCCACTTAAAGAAAACGGCGTATTCAGCGAAATATATCGGGCATTAAATAAAATGGATCGTGATATTCGACACGCTGATAAGGTGAAGGAAGAGACTGAGCAGGTGCGTCGGGAATGGATCACAAATATCACCCATGATTTGAAAACACCGCTTTCTCCTGTTAAGGGCTATGCGGAACTGCTTGTAGATGCCCCGGGGACAGATGCCTCGACTGTACAGGAATATGGTGGTATCATCTTAAAGAATGTTAATCATGCAGAAAAATTGATCAACGATCTAAAGCTGACCTATCAACTGGAGTCTGGCGCTGTTCCATATCACCCGCAAGAAGTACGACTTGTTCGCTTCCTCAAAGAATTGGTGATTGATGTTGCAAATGATCCTGCTTTCTCTGACCGCAGCATAGAATTTGAAAGTGATACATCGGAGCTGGTTACGACCATTGACCCGGATCTGTTTCGCCGTGCTATACAAAATCTCTTGGTTAATGCGCTCGTACACAACCCGCCTGAAACAAAAGTCCATATATCCGTCAGTCAGACATTGCAAAATGGAACTTCCGTTTTTATTCGTGACAATGGAAATGGTATGAGCGAGAAGGAGCAGAGCAAATTATTCAATCGGTATTACAGAGGGACGAATACGCAGGAAAAACCGGAGGGTAGTGGTTTGGGGCTTGCGATTGCAAAACAAATTATTACGCTTCACGGTGGAGATATTGCTGTTAAGAGCAAATTGAACGAGGGAACGGAGTTTGTCATTCACCTGCCCCCGGCTGTAAATTAAGGTTAATTTAAGATACGGAAAAGCCAGACCTAAGATGGGTGATCTATGATATAAGCATAGATCACCTATTTTTATTTGGTCTAAATTCAAAATGAACAGGAGGCTATGTATGGAACTTCAATTACAGCATTTGAGCAAGCAATACGGAACAAAGTGCGCTGTCTATAATGTAAGCATCCATTTAGAACCCGGCGTATATGGCTTACTTGGTGCCAATGGAGCAGGAAAAACAACCTTAATGCGAATGATCTGCGGTGTGTTGAAGCCCACATCCGGCAACATCCGCTTGGATGGAAAGACAATACAAGAGCTGGGGGAACGGTATTACACTCATTTAGGCTATATGCCGCAAGACTTCGGATTCTATCCCGATTTTACAGCCCGTGAGTTTATGCACTATATGGCAGCAGTAAAGGGCTTGGACAAAAAACAGGCCAAAGCCCGGACGGAGGAACTGCTGGAATTGGTGAATCTGCGTGATGTAGCAGACAAGAAAGTTAAGTCATATTCCGGCGGTATGAAGCAGCGTTTGGGAATCGCACAAGCAGAACTGAACGATCCCGACATTCTGATTTTGGACGAGCCAACCGCCGGGCTTGACCCCAAGGAGCGTGTTCGCTTCCGCAATATCATTTCTGACTTCGCCAAAGATAAAATCGTAATTCTGTCTACCCATATCGTTTCGGATGTTTCGTATATTGCGGATATTATCTTGATGATGAAGCAAGGGAAAATCCTGCTTCAAGGGCCTATGGAAACTGTCACGAACAGTATTCAAGGCAAAGTGTGGGAGGTTATGGTCGATGAGCGCAAAGCTGCTCAATATAGCCAGAACCTTCGCGTTGTCAACTTGCATCACGAGGGAAATTTGGTTCGTTTGCGGATCGTAGATGATGCAGCACCTGCGCCAGACGCCAGTATCGTGGAACCCAGTTTGGAAGATCTGTTCCTGTATCATTTCAGCGAAGATGCGCAGGACGAAAGGAGTGATGATAATGAAAACCTTGATTAAGTACGAATTTCTAAAAATCTTGCGCAAAAAATCCACCTTGATCGCAATGGCGGTAAGCCTGCTCATAACCGCTGTTTTCTTCGCTCTGCCGATCACACAGTTTCAGATTTATAACCAAGATGGTGTCCTCCGGGGACTGGAAGGTATTGCATACGAAAAAGAACAGTATGCGAGCATCTCTGTTCCCTTGACGAATGAATATGTTACAGAGGCCATTCAGGATGTGCAGGCGCTCTTTGAAAACCCCAACAATATAGGATATGACGGGAATGAACAGTTTTTGATTGAGGACGCATACTGGAACGGGATTGCTCCGCAGGAAAACCTGCTGGGCTTGATCGCAAGAAACTATGCAGCTCCCAATGTGAGTGTTGGGTATAATGCACTCACCGATTTAGATGTTTCGGGTGGTACAGACTTCTATCAGGCACGACAGGACAAAATCGAAACCATACTGAACACCCCATCCAATGGACTGTCGGAAGCAGAAAAAGACTATTGGCGTAACATGAATAGTGGCGTGGAAGAGCCGTTCCAATACGGCTATTTCGGAGGATGGGAAATCATTATTTCTTCCTTTGAACTGTTAATGTTTGCTATTTTGGCAATCTGCATTGTGATTGCACCCGTTTTTGCCGGTGAATATCAAGCTGGCACAGATGCAGTCATTTTGTCCGGCAAGTATGGCAAGACCAAGTTGACCACGGCTAAAATCGTTGCTGCGCTCATATTTGGCATATTGGCATTTACGCTCCATATTTTCATCGCATTTGGTATCCCTCTTGTGGCATTTGGGACGGATGGCTGGAACCTTCCTTTGCAAATCAACGGCACTACTGTCCCGTATCCGCTCACATTTCTGGAGGGGACGCTTATCAATTTGGGTGTCATTTATTTGGCTCTGATTGCTATGATCGGCTTGACACTTTTCTTGTCGGCTAAAATGAAAAGTCCTTACCTTGTACTGATCGTCATGGTTCCGGTGCTTTTTATTCCTATGTTCCTTACTCCGAATGGCACTACGGGGATCTACAATTCGCTTGTGCTTTTGACGCCGTACCAATCGTTAATTCCTCGCTTCAACTCGTACCTTTCCTATCAGTTTGGCTCGGTCATTTTGGACGCTTTTGCCATGAGAGGACTTGTGTATGCGATACTGACTTTGATTTTGCTTCCTTTTGCGAGAATTGGCTTCAAGAAACATCAGGTTGCATAAGGAGGCTCCGATGAAAAACAAAAAATATATCATAATTACAGCTGTTGTGGTTGTCGCTATCGCTGCGGTGATAATGGTAACACAGCCGTTCAAATGGTCTGAAAAGTCATTTGAAGCTATTGTTCAGGAGACAGTTACCCAACCTGACGGAGAAACCCGGTTAATTGTGGAGCGCACTACTGAAATATATGGAAGCCCTATAAACGCACTCGGTATCAGCCAAGAAACGAAACTTGTGAACGCCAAAGGGGAAGAAATAGCGGTTGGTGACTTTCAACAAGGAGATACCGTAAGTGTAACTCTGAAAGATTCTTTTACAGAAGAAACTCCGTTCTATTATCCGATTGTTTATGAAATCAGGCTTATTAACGAATAATGCTGAATGGCCTGCCGCACGACGGCAAAAGAAAAAAAGCCGTCGTACAGCAGACACATTTCCATGCGCCTATGAAGCGGCGGCTTTGATTTTCAGAGCCGCCGCTTCTTTTGCCAATCTCTAAAGATGCAAGACCCCGGAGCTTGTTAATGAACACGGCGGCATATAGGAGGATACCGCCGTGTTCATTTTGCTTTTTCACAAAGCCCATGATCTCCACCAGCTAAAAAAAGCTCAGTCCCACCTCCGGGCAAGTCTGACCATCAACATGAAATATTTAAGTCTGTAAATAGAAATATAATTTCGTGCGTCTGCATGGCTTTGCGCTGTGCAGACGCTTTTCTTTTATCCTCTGCCAGCTTCGAGACACTTTGTCCCGAGGTTGGCAGGGGCGGCCCCGGCTGTCGATCCCCGCCGCCCCTCCGTCCAGATCGCCACTCACCAAAATCTGAACGGAGGAAAATATAATGACAACAATAAATCTGCGTGATTTTTTCTATTGGTACACAACGGACGAGTTCATCTCGGTTTCTGACGAGGTGGCAGAGGTGCTCCGCTCTGACAAGCGGTATGAGGAGCGGCAGTATGAACGGCGTAAGCGCAATAAGGCTCAATATTCTTTGGATGCCGGAGATGGCATCGAAAACCACATCTGTGAGCATGAGCCGTCTGCACAGGAGCTCTTGGATCGCAAGGAGCAGTTTATGCATCTGTGTCAAGCACTCAATTCTTTGCCTACCCATCAAGGTCAACGGATCGAGGCTCATATCATTCTCGGGAAAACGCTTCGAGAGATTGCCGCTGCGGAAGGCGTGAGTGTCAAGTGCGTTTCTGTCTCTATCCGCCGGGGCTTGGAGTCCATGAAGAAGTTTTTGAAAAATTCTTGATGACAGGGGTAAATTACAGCTCCAAAGTCCAGTTGATTATTAGAAAGAGGTTTTTATTTCTTTCTACAAACTGAATAGCGGACGGCCCCGAGCATAGTGCGGGGAGCCAGGCGGCGGGTGCGCTGTGACTTCCTCCACGGGAACGAGCGAACAACACCAGCGCCGCAAGTGGGGCAAGCCGCCCCACGGCCACGATCCGCCAGAGGACAGGCTGGCCGCCTGTCCCTCCGGGCCACCGCCCCCCTTGGGGGCGTCACGCTGAGTATCGCTGTCTTATGACGGGCCAAGGAAATGAGTGTGGCGCTCCCAAAATCTTTATCAAGGAGGAAAACCTATTATGAGCTATGATCCTGTATTGGCGGCTATGCTGGCCCAGCCGTGGAGCAACAACGCCTGCCGTGGCTATGTGATCTATGCGATGGAAAACTGCGGTTTCTCCCCCGATGACATTCGCCGTGTGGTGGGCGAGCTCCATTATGTGTTCGACTTCACCGGGCTGGAGGAGGCCCAGCAACATTACGAAAACAGCCCCTATTAACTACGAGACACTTTGTCCCAAGGTGAGGACAGGCCAAAGGGCGGCACTTATCGGTGCCGCCTTTTCGCGTTTCCCCACAGGACAACGGGAGGCGTTTAACAATTTGAACGAAGGAGGTTTTACCGTGAATTTAACCACACAGGAACTTGATGAAATGCAGCGCGTCGATATTGGCGCAACCAGCGCAGACACGCTTCCCGATGTCAGCGGTATGGCCTTTCAGAAAGGGCTGTCCCGTGAGGATCGCATCACCCGCTTTATGCAGGGTGCGAAAAATCTGTACTGCTACTGCGTCGGCGGCGTGGGCGTAAAAATTGAATTTGCAGAAAGTGGCCCGTCCTTACAGGACACCTTGGGCGACTTTCTGATCCGTGCAAAAAGCGGGCTGTAACTTCGGTTACGGCCTGTTTTGGACTTCGAGACAGAGTGTCCCAAGGTTGGAGCTATCAAAGGCATCCTTGTTGTCCCTCCCGAACAGAGGTATAATATAGATGTAATGTGATAGGGAAGGAGGACAAATGGCACGAGCAAAAAACAGAGGGTATCAGCAGAAACTTTCCCCCTCTTATACGATCCGACGCTGGCGGCTGGGTGAATACATCCGGCTCTCCAAAGAGGATTTGAAGAAATCAAAGGACTATAAAGACGACAGCAACAGCGTGAAAAACCAGCGCGATCTTCTCAATGATTTTTACCAAATGCACATTGACGAGTTTGAAAGCGTGGCTGAATATGTAGACGATGGGCATACCGGGACAGACGCAGACCGTGAAAACTTCCAACGGCTGCTTGCCGATGTTATGAGCGGCAAGATCAACTGTGTGATCGTCAAAGACCTTTCCCGTTTTGCCCGCAATTACAGCGATGCGGGAAGTCTGATTGATAATCTGTTTGTCCAGATGGGCGTCCGCTTCATCAGCCTTGCCGAGAATGTGGACAGCTACAAAGACCCGGACAGCGTTTCCAGTATCATCGTTCCGATCACCAATGTTATGAACGACCAATACTGTTATCAGACCTCAAAGAAAATCCGACAAGTCTTTGACTACAAGCGGCGCAACGGCCAGTATATCGGTTCCTTTGCTCCCTACGGTTATATCAAAGACCCAAAGGATAAGCACCAGTTGATTGTGGACGAGGATGCGGCTGAAATCGTCAAACAGATTTACGCCCTGTGTCTGCAAGGCACAACCAAGCGGCATATCTCCTTTTACCTCAATGAACATGGCGTTCCCAGCCCGACGGCATACAGACGGGCCAAGGGACTGCCGGTTTCCTCAACCTCCGACGATCCCATGTGGGGCGACCGGGTAGTTTGGAATATCCTCACCAATCCCATTTATACCGGGGATCTGGTGCAGGGCCGCCGCCGTGTGAAAAGCTACAAGGTACATGAGATCGAAGCCGTCCCCGAGGATGAATGGGTAACGGTTCCCGATACCCACGAAGCCATTATCGACAAGGAGTCCTTTGAAAAGGTACAGGCGCTTTTGAAGCGTGATACCCGGTCAGCACCCCGGAGCCGGGAGCTTCACCTGTTCAGCGGGTTCTTACGGTGTGCCGACTGTGGCAAGGCCATCACCCGGAGCCAGAGCGGAAAAAATGTCTACTACGCTTGTTCTACTTACAAAAACCGTTCCCGGCTGGCTTGCTCCATGCACTCTATCAAGCACAACCGTCTGGAGGCTGCCGTCCTGTTTGCTATTCAACAGCAGGTGCATTTGGCGGTTTCCTATTCGGAGCTGGTGGCTCGTATCAATTCGGCTCCAATCAAAAAAAGCCAGTCTTTCCGACTGGACGATTTGATTACCACCAAGGAGCGGGAGCTGGCAAAAGTCACCCGATACAAACAGTCTATTTATCAAGACTGGAAAGACGGTGAAATTACCCAGCAGGAATACCGCACCATGAAAGCCGACTATGAGCAGCAGTCCCAGCGGCTTTCCGATATTCTGGCACGGCTGACCGCTGAACGGGCTGAACTGGCAAATGGCGTTGACCAGGAACACCCGGCGCTGGTGGCCTTTATGAAGTTTGAGAACATCGACGGGCTGTCCCGTGAAATCCTCATTGAGCTGATCGACCACATCAAGGTTTATGAAAACGGCAATATTAGCGTTCGCTTCAAGTTTGCCGATGAACTTCGCAAGATTGCCGAATACATTGAAATCAACACCACAACCGATCCCGCCGTAGCGGGCTGAGCCCGCTACACACCCTTTCGACAGTGTGTTTTCCTAATAGGAAACATTCATAGGAAAGGGGTACCCTTTCCGTAAAATCGTCCGTTTTCTGTCTGCCGACAGCGGGCGATTTTTGCTTGTTGGGAAGTTTCCCAAACCCTCTTGATTTTTCTCTCACTACTTACAACACCGCGCAGCACGATTTTGCCGAAGTTTTGAGAATGATTTTTATAAAACTTTTCTTAATTACCTACTACGAGGAAAGAGTAAAAATGCCAAATAAGAACAAAAGAAAAGCACCGCAATTCATAACATTTACTTTGTACATTCAGATTCATTTATCTCTTATCTTTATAAAATTAATTTTAATTTTCTATTGACTTTAATTTTATTTATGCTATACTAAAGAAAATTAAATACAAAAAGAAAGGAGGATTAAAATGGAGATAGATAAAATCCCACAATGGCTACTTGCCTTAGAGCCAGAAGATGTTACATTTCTAAAGAACTTTGTTCTAAAATCTGGCTCACTCAAAGAGATTGCAAAATTGTATGAGGTATCATATCCCACCGTTCGTTTGAGGCTTGATAAACTTATTCAGAAAATCGAATTGAGTGACCAGAAAGAGGAAGAACCGTTTTCCACATTTATTAAAGGGCTTGCGGTTGACTCCCGGATTGATTTGGAAACCGCAAAAATCATCATTGATAAATACAAACAAGAAAGGAAGAAATGATTATGTTAATAAAATTTATAGGTACGATTGCCCTCACGCTTGTTATATCTGGTGCGCAGAAATATTTGAGCACAAGAAAACTATGGCAGTTAGGCTCTATTGTTCCACTGATTTCGATTGCAACCCTAACAGGAATATATTTTGCCAAGCAAATACCGCTTAATGATTTCATTTTCCCGTGTGCTATTCTTATTTCTTTGGAAATCCTTATCTGGGTAGACGGGCGGCATCAATATCGCAAAGAAGAACTTATGAAAATGAAAGCAAAAGATATTGACTAAAGGAGTGATATGTTGGGCGAACAATGGATACTATGTCCTGTTTGCGGAAATAAAACCAGATTAAAAATTCGAGAAGATACAGAATTAAAAAACTTTCCGCTTTACTGTCCGAAATGCAAACAGGAAGCAGTAATAAATCTCAAACAATTTAATATATCAGTTATCAAAGAGCCAGACGCAAAGACGCAGAGCCGGTAACGCATAAGGTATTTGTCCTTATGGTTATCGGCTCTTTCTTTTATGATAACTCAACAAGTTGTATGGCTACTGATACTATCGAAAAACAAAACCGTTACTTTTACGGGAACGATTAGTCAGTATTGAGCGGCGGTTTTGAAACAACAATCAAAGCCGCCGTTTTCCTTTTTCAAAACAAGAATACAGAGGGCGTATTAAAGTTACCCATTTTTAAGAACATGGCGGTATCAAGGAGGTATCGCCATGTCCTTTTTCTGTACCATTGATATTCTGCAATTATCAAAAAAAGCCTGTTTCATGCAACGGGATATTCTGCACATGAGTATGAACACACATATCACTATGCATGCTTAAATAACTCATATCACCAAGCGCCTATGTGGTTTTGCGACTGCATGGGCGTTTGCTGTAATAGCCCCTACTGGGAAGAAAGGGGATGAGTTAGATGATTTATTCAGAAGAATACATGGAGCATATTGAATACACTTTTGCTGCTTTTTGCAAGGTTGTTCTCTACAATGCGGCAATGACTGCCTATCGTGATTTTGGACGGAAGCAGAAACGGGAAGTGTCACTTGAATACTTAATATCCGAAACACCGCTTGAACCGTTTACAACAGATACTTATTTTGAGCAGTACGACCAATCGACTATCTTTGTTGTGAGAGGGCAAGAGATTGTTGTCGCAAGTAAACGATTAGCCGACGCACTATTGAAATTGACCGAGCAAAGACGGAATGTTTTGTTTCTGTACTTTTTCTTCGGTTATACCGACGCTCAAATCGGAAAAGAGTATGGGCGGAACAGAAGTACAGCAAATTACTGGAAATTAGCAGCACTAAAGCAGCTACGAAAAGAAATGGAGAGATTAGAACATGAGGAACAAGAAGCTGATCCCCTTTGAAGTCATTGAAAAGGCAGCCGCCGGAGAGCCGGAAGCCGTAAACGCTGTTTTACAGCATTACAGACCACGCATTAAGTATCTGTCCAAGTATCAAGGGCATTTCAACAGCGATATTCAAGACCGACTGCAAGCACAGCTTATGAAAGCGATAATTCAGTTTCGTTTTGATAAGTAACGGGCAGCAAAGTCAGAGAAAGCCGTCAAGGATAAACTTCGCGCTTCGCGTCCTTGACGGTTTTCTCTGTCCTTGCTTTGAGGTAAACAAGAGCGCAATCGGATAGACCGCTTACGCTCTCTATGAATTATGGATTTTCTGAACGGATAATTATTCCTGCATTTCCGTTTCCTTTCACTTCCGTTCCGGCAGCTTATGAGTAGAGGAAGCATTAGGGGACGGAAAGGAATGGAATAGGTAATTGATTAAATCCGTAATTCTTTAATCTTTACTTTATATATCTTTATTTAATTGCGTTGGATTTTCCAACGTAGGTTTTTCCAACATAGGTTTATCCAACGTTGGAAAATCCAATGTAGGTAATTCAATGCCGGAAGCACACATAGACTTTGTTTCGTGTAAACAGCCACATGAATTGTCCATAGTAATGTTACGCAATAGAGGGCAAAATAGCCTTGATTTAAGCGGCTTACAGACACGAAAACATCAAGAGTAAGGGATTTATACCTTTTCCCTCGAAAATAGCGTTCTACTGCGTAACGGAGCATAACTATGCATAATTTTTCTAGAAAATTTCGCTTGAATTAATAATTATTAATTCAGCTACAGCTTTAACAAGCGGAATTTCCAATTGTAACTGCTTTTCGTCTTGATATGGGCGATAACGTTCTTTGTTTTTCCCACTTTTACTATGGACTAATGAATTTCGTGTGAAATATATTCTTCGAGCGAGTTGCGTGAAAACACCCTGCGTATCAGACCAGCTGATAACTGGCGCATTACAAAACGAAACTTTGTTATTTTTGTAATATTGAAGTGCATTCAAATCAATTGCATCTATTCTAGCTTTTAAGTCATCAATAGAAATGTATTCACTTAAAACATATTTTAGGGACTCCAATTCATTACCTTGCCCTGTTTCATCATTCATGCGTAGCCTATTTTTTACGAAAAGTGCTATGTCATATATTTTATCTTCATTCTTATATGAAAAGTCAGGGTGTGTAATTTTATCTTTAAGGTCGGTCACCAGCTTTCTCTTGAAAACTTCATCAAAAAAATATTCCATCACATGATAAAAAGAAATAAATTTGATGTATGGATCATTTGAGGCTAAAGCTTGTTTATAGTAATCTACAACATCATTAGTATATTTTCGTAAGGGAGGAGTGCTAATTTGGGTTACATCAAGTCTACCACGTATAGAATTATTCATATGAAACATATCAATAATATCAGTAAACTCAATAAGTGCAATTCCCGATTTATACATAAATTCAAACACAAAAGAGGTTTTGTAATTTCTGAAACTACTTAAATCTTTTGCATATGAGTTCATATTTTTTATTTTTAGTGACAACTCACCTATCATTTTGGGTAACAAAGTTGCTAAAGATATATTGTCATTATTGCTTACATATCTGTCAAATGGTCTCCTTAGCCGCATTGGTAAGATTCTACTATTTCGTCCCTGCTGTTGATTCATCGTGTCCTTAATTTGTATAAGCAAATAAATACAATATTCAATCGTGGGAACTCCTAACTCGTATTGAATACTATTGGCTATGTCTTCAGATATAACAGGAAATTCTTGATTTCTCATTATTGGATAGTCTAAGTCAATCCCTACTTCGTAATCATATCCGGTATATAACTCCAATGCGTCGTTGCGCATACTGCAAACTTTATCGTACAATTCCTGCAACTCCGCATTAACTATAACGAATTGGTAGTTTTCCTGTTCATCACTTGATGGAACTCTCAATGGTCGGATATCAACGGTAATGTCTTCATCATCATCAACTATATCTCTAATCCCAAACAGCCTGCAAATTAATTGCTTTATTTCAAAGAATGTTGCCATATTTGCACCTCTTTTGTCATTTTTGTTAATTATAACACGTGGCTCTAAATAAATCTATAGAAAGCAAAATGGGATGTACCGTCATTTAGACGATACGCCCCATTTTGCTTTGCACCCTGTATGGCAGCTACCCTAATTCAGTTTGTTGGTTGGATACTGTTTTACGAGTAGCTGCCCTTAGGCGCTCCTTTTGTCTGTTCAGAAAAGGGTGCATGTGATATAATCAAAAAGGTTGAAACAGAATAAGCCGCACGTCGCAGGGGAGTACAAATGGAAGAATTGCTGGACCAGATTCTGAACGAGTGCCGCCCATATACCAAACAGGGCGCTGTTGCAACGTATATTCCGGAGCTTTCCAAGCAAAATCCGGACGATTTTGGAATCTACATAATTTCGAGCGATGGAAGCCGTTTCAGTGCCGGAGATCACGCAAAGCATTTCACAATTCAAAGCGTGGTCAAGCCCGTGCTGCTGCTTTTGGCATTGATGGATAATGGCGTGGAGGCCGTCCGAACGCGCATCGGGGTGGAAGCGACCGGGAAGCCATTTGATGCGATCAATGTATCCGACAAATCTTTGGTGCCCGAGCATTTTAATCCCATGGTCAATGCGGGCGCGATCCTGCTTTGTACAATGCTCAAGGGGAATAGCTACTCCGAGCGCTTTGCAAGGCTGCTTGAACTTATTCGCCGGCTTGCGGACAACCCGGAGATCGATGTTGATGAAGCCGTGTTTCGATCGGAACGGGAGACGGGATTCAAAAACAGGGCGCTTGCATACCTGCTCAAAGCGCACGGTTTGTTCAAAGATGATGTTGAGGATGTGCTGGAATGCTATTTTCGGGCCTGCTCCATTCGTGTTTGCAGCAGGGATTTGGCATACATCGGCATGGCGCTCGCCAACCATGGCCGGAAGTTCAAGACGGAGGAGCGTTTTTTTCCGGCAGAGTATGCGCGTTTTGTTAATGCCGTTTTGATGATCTGCGGGATGTACGACGGCTCCGGTGAGTTTGCGGTTCGCGTGGGCGTACCAGCGAAAAGCGGCGTGGGCGGCGGCATCATGGCAGTTGCACCCACGCGAATGGGCATCGGCATTTATTCGCCGGCGCTGGATGAAAAAGGAAACAGCATCGCGGGAATTCAGGCGCTGGAACGCCTCTCCCGGCGAATGTATTTAAGCATATTTTAGCGGCATATCACTCCGCCGCATATCAAAACGGAGAGAACGCTCCGCTTTCGGACTTACGATTCATACAAATAAAACGGTTCAATCTTTTTTCGGTATTCTGCAAGTGGCGCATCAAGCGCGGAAATATAGCGCTCGCAATCGAAGGAGGCGGAAACAAGCGCATCGGAGCCGAACAGCTTGCTTTCAAATTCCGGATCGGCGTAGGCGAACTCCGGGTTTTGCGTGCGAATCACACAAAGCAGGCGCAATGCTGTTTCAAATGGGCGGAAAGCAGCGCGATCTGTTACATGAATCTGGATTCCGCGGCAGCGCTCGCCGCGGAATTTTGCGCTGTAAGGCGTATAAAAGGTTTCGCGGAACAGGCAGCCTTCGTGGGGCAGAAGGGAAAGCGCATGGATTGCATCCCGAACGCGGAGCCACGGCGCGCCAATCATCTCGAACGGTTTGGCAGTGCCGCGCCCATCGGAAAGGTTTGTTCCTTCAAGCAGGCAGGTGCCCGGATAAACGAGGGCGCAATCCACAGTCGGAATCGCAGGAGAAGGCGGGACAAACGGCAATGCAGCTTCATCGTAATACAATCCCCGCGTTACGCCTGCACAAGGGACGACTGTGAGGGCGCAGCCGATGTGCTCCGTTTCGTTGATAAAACGCGCGAATTCGCCAATGGTCAGGCCTGTTCGTGCAGCAGTTGCATATTTGCCCACAAAGGATGAGAAAGCCGGAGAGAGGATGTTTCCCTGCGGAATGCAGCCAATCATCGGCGGCCGGTCAAGCACAACAAACGGCACGCCAAAGGCGGCGCAGGCTTCCATGGATTCCGTCATCGTGTACTGATAGGTATAGTACCGCGCGCCCACATCCTGCATATCGAAAAATACGCAATCCAGCTCCGCCATCCTGCGGAACGCGGCGCCTTTGCCGGGACCATAGGTGCTGTAAACAGGAAGGCCGGTCGCTTCATCTACATAGTCCGGCACATCCCCGCCTGCATCCACGTCTCCCCGCACGCCGTGTTCCGGCGAGAACAGCGCGGCAAGCGTATAGAGCTCTGCAAGCACATCAAAGGTGGGCCGAAGGTTCGGCAGAACGCCCGTAGGGTTTGTGATGAGGCCCACGCGAGCCGCTTTTGCCGCTATGGATTTGGGCAACGGCGCACCCGAGAGAAGAACTTCAGCGCCGGGCGAAACAACGGCTTTCTTCATGAATTTCTCCTTTCCAGAAATGAATTAAGCAAAACAAAAGAGCGCCTGATTTAAGGCGCCCTATTGCTTATCCCTGCGCCTGATACGGCAAAGCGCGGGTTTTTAATAAGAGTAGGCGATGCGATTCACAATGGAGGCAAAAGCGCCGGCAAACAGCACTACGAAAAGAATTGTCAGCACAACGCCAATGAGTATCCAAATGAGCTTCGCTTTGGCCCAAGCTTTGCGGTTTGGATTGGAGGCATCGCCGAAAGCCCAGACAAAGCACATGATGAGGCCGACAAGCGGGATCGCCAGAATGAGGTCCATCAGGAAAAACTGGCCGGTTGTCAACGGTTGGTTGTTCATGGGCTGTATCACAACAGGTGCTGCCGGTTGATAGCCAGGCTGCTGGGCTGCCTGCTGCTGTGCGCCGGCATCCAGGCGGGCACCACAGGTGACACAGAACTTCGTGGAATCGGAATTGTTGGTACCGCAATTCGGACAAATCATACAAAAACCCCCCTTTTGCATTATGATCTTTTTATATAGTACCACAGGAAAGCCCTGAATGAAAGAAGAATCTGCGTTGAAAAGGAAGCGCTGCCACGCTGCCGCTCTGTGTTGGGTGTAGACATATGCGCGTAAAATGAATTATAATAACATAAGATCAAAGTGATGGGCATAAAGCATTTTGCGGGCACTGCGCTCAAATTCAAGAAAGGGTAAAATGCAATGAAAAAGAAACGCATAAGGCCGTTCCTTTTGGCTTGCCTCCTGTTGGCGGTGCTTCTTGTGGTACCGGCAACCGGACTTGCGGATGCAGGGGGCTTTGCCGGCGATTCCGATTACGGCGGAGGCAGCGATTGGGGCGGAAGCAGCGATTGGGGAAGTGGCAGCGACTGGGGAAGCAGCAGCGGCGATGGGTTTGTCATTGGGAACAGCGATGGCAGCGGAACCGGAAGCGGCGGCGGATTGATTTTCTGGATCATTGTTGTTGTCATCATTTATTTTGTTATCCGTGCAAAAGGGAAGAAGGGCGGCGGAAACGGCGCTGTGAACCCGGGAGCATCGCGCACTGTGCTGCCGATGACCATTGCGCAGCTTAAGGAGATGGATCCCAACTTCTCCGAGGAAGCCATGAAAGAAAAGATTGGCAACCTTTATATCCGCATGCAGGATTGCTGGCAGAACAAAAAGTGGGAGGAGATGCGCACCGGCATGACGGACGCGCTCTTCAACCAGATGGGAAGCCAGCTTGCAGCGCTCATACGCAACAAGCAGACGAACTATGTGGAGCGCATCGCGGTACTCGGTGTGGATCTTACCGGCTTTGGGCAGGACGAAAAGAACGACATCATCACGGCGCTTGTGCGCACGCGCATCGTGGATTATACCGTTTCGGATGAAACGGGCGCCGTGGTCAGCGGAAGCAAGACGGCGGAAAAATTCCTGACCTATGAATGGACGCTCGTTCGTACCAAGGGCACAAAGACTGTGAAGGCGGATGCAAACGAAACGGCACATTGCCCGAACTGCGGAGCACCGCTTGACCTGAACCACACTGCCAAGTGCGAGTATTGTGGTGCAATCATCACGGCTGCGGAGTATGATTGGGTCATTTCCGCGATCAAGGGGATCTCGCAGCGTACCTCATAATAAAACTTTCCCGCGCTTCCGGCAGACCTGTTCTGACGGAAATGCGGGAAGTATGAAGAACAATTAAAAACGGGAAAGGGAGATACCATGAAACCTGTAAGACGAATCGCAAGCCTTTTGCTTGCGCTGCTGCTCGTCCTGCCGCTCGCAAACGTTTCGTTTGCAGCAAAGGAAAAAGGAGAGCCGGTCGGCGGAAACCTCATTAAGCTTGGCACGTTGGAGGACTTTGAGAAAGGGACATTGACCAATGCGACCGCATCCGCTTCCGATGTGAGTGACGGCGCAGTACGCCTTGCCGAAGGACAGACGGATGGCGAGTATGCTTCCCAGATTTTTGAGGTGGAACCATTTGAATATCTCGTCGCCTCATGGAACGCCGAAGTGCCTGCGGGCACCTATGTGGAAGTGAAAGCCCGGGCTTACGTGGACATGAAAAAAACCTGGACAGAATGGCTCTCCTGGGGCAAATGGTCCCGCGACGTTGCAGAGCGCGGCAGCGCAAACACCGAAACTGAGCTTGCCGGCGTAGACACGGACATTTTCACCGTTTACGGTTCGGATGGGGAGACAGCAAGCCTCGTGCAGCTCAAAGTTGTGCTTCATTCGGACGATCCGTCTGTGACCCCCGTGCTGGAGCAGGTCGCGGCAACCTATAAGAATACGCTCGAAGGACAGGCAATTCAGCCCTCGCTTGCCTATTCGCTTTATGACGGCCAGCTTCCCGAAAAGGTGGAGCCCAACTGCCCGGCGATTTCGCAGATGGTGCGCGAGCCTTCCATCGCCGATGTGATCTGCAGCGCCACTACCATCTGCACACTTCTCAACGCGCATGGCGAGGACTTGCTGCCGGAGCAGGTTGCTCTGCTGTGCTACGATTCAAACTATGAAGGGTTTGGCAACTGGCCGTTCAGCGTTGCCGTTGCGGGTATGTTCGGCTATGACGCATACGTGCAGTATGCGGATTTTGACCTCCTGCGCAACGAACTTGCAAACGGAAACCCGGTGGGGCTGAGCGTGCGGTATTCCTCAAGCCAGAACGGAAGCTACCCATACCTTGAAAACGGCGCGGCCAACAATACCGCCGGCCATCTCATTACCATTACGGGATATGAAACGATCGACGGTGTGGAATATTTTTATTCCAGCGACGCGGCTGCGGGTTCCGATGCAGGGTGCCTGCGCAGGTATCGTGCAGACCAGCTTGACGCCGCGTGGAGCGGGCGCATCGCATACATCGTGCATGGAAAGCAAAATCCATCTGCAACCGCTATTGAAACCATCGAAGCAAACCTTGTTCCCGTAGCAGGCGAAGCGGATACCTACCGGCTGGATACGGATGCTGTGGAGCTTAATTCACGCTTCCGGGCGAACAAGCTAAAGTCAGCCGGAGCCGGCATTGCATGCCTTACCATTGACGGACACGACGCTGTAGCCGATGCGGAAAAGCTGCCTGTGCTCCTCAAGGCAAACCGTATGTTTAAATACAGCGTTAGCTATAATCCGGAGGGGACGCTGAATTTCAGCCCCGAACGGCTGATGGGCGCGGCGGAACCCGGCGAAACATGGACATTCCGCCTTTATGTGATGACGAACGACGGCAAGTACATTGAAACCAGCCTCGATGTAACCAAGCCCGCGGCGGAGGAGACCCCGGCGCCTACGGAAGCGCCTGCCGCAACGCCTGAGGCTGCGCCTGCGGCAACAGAGGAACCTGTGGCTCCCGCAGCGGCAAAAGACGGAAACGGCGGCGCAACGGCAGCCATCATCGCCGTTGCGGTCGTGCTCATCGGTGCGGCATACCTGTTCTTCCGCAGAAAGAAGAGCGGTCGATAAAAGAAGATAGAAAACAGCCGCCCGGCCAGGCCGGACGGCTGTTTTTATGCGCTTTTTCTTTGCCTTTTGGGCATTTGTGCGGTATAATATTAAATTGGCTATATGGGGCTTGCAAAGGCTATTTCGGCTTGTGCGCCCAGAAACGGGGGACCGTGATGATCGAGATAGACAACATATCCTACAGCTATGAGGACTCCGGACGCGCCGCGCTTTCGGGCGTTACGCTTTCTATAAAAAAAGGTGAGTTTCTTGCAGTGGTGGGGCATAACGGCAGCGGAAAATCCACGCTTGCAAAACATCTGAACGCGCTGCTCCTGCCTACGGAGGGTGCGGTGCGCGTTGCGGGGATGGACACAAAGGATGAAGCGAATACGCTTCCAATCCGTCAAAAGGTGGGCATGGTATTTCAGAACCCTGACAATCAGCTGGTGACCACTGTGGTGGAGGAGGATGTCGCCTTCGGACCGGAAAACCTGGGTGTGCCGGGCGCGGAGATTCGCGCGCGTGTAGATGCGGCGCTTGCGGCAGTCGGCATGGAGGAGTATGCGGCGCGTGCACCGCACATGCTTTCCGGCGGTCAAAAACAACGCATTGCAATTGCAGGAATGCTTGCGATGGAACCAGAGGTGCTGGTGCTGGATGAAGCAACGGCAATGCTGGACCCGCGCGGTCGGCGTGAAATTCTTGCAATTGTTTCAAAGCTTCATCGCGAAAAAGGGATCACCGTGGTGATGATCACACAATATATGGAGGAGGCAACGGCGGCCGACCGCGTTGCCGTAATGGCGGATGGAACGCTGCTTTTGACGGGAACCCCGCGTGAGGTATTCATGCAGACGGAGCTTTTGCGCGCACACCGGCTGGATGTTCCTGCGATGACGGAACTGAAAGAACGGCTGAACGCGCATGGCGCATCTCTGCCGGACGATATTTTAACTGTGGAGGATATGACGGACGCAATATGCCGATCGTTGTTGAAAAACTGAACCATGCCTATATGGAGGGCAGCACGCTTGCGCACGACGCCCTGAAGGACGTTACCCTCACGATTGGGGACGGAGAGTTTCTTGGGTTGATTGGGCATACGGGAAGCGGAAAGTCTACGTTTGTGCAGCATTTGAACGGCCTTTTGCAGCCAACTTCCGGAAGTGTGACGGTGGATGGCTTTGATATGGTGGATAAAAAGCAGCGCGTTCAGGGCAGGCGGCTTGTCGGCATGGTGTTCCAATACCCGGAATACCAGCTGTTTGAGGAAACTGTTGCAAAGGATGTAGCCTTTGGCGTAAAAAACATGGGCGTGCCAGAGGCGGAGGCGATGGCGCGCGCGGACGAGGCGATGGCGCTTGTCGGGCTTGCCCCGGAACGCTTCCGGGACAAGTCCCCGTTTGAGCTTTCGGGCGGCGAAAAGCGGCGTGCGGCGCTTGCGGGCATCATTGTGATGCGGCCGAAATATTTGGTGCTGGACGAGCCGATGGCCGGCCTTGACCCGCTGGGCAGGCGCAATATTCTTGATACCATTGACCATTTGCGCGCCACGCTGGGTTGCGCGGTTGTGATGGTATCGCACTCCATGGACGACATGGCAGACCGCGCCGAGCGTGTGGCGGTGCTTTCTGCGGGCACGCTTTTGCGCGTAGGCTCCACGGCGGAAATCTTCGGGGATGCAAAATTCCTGTTGGAAAACGGATTGGATGTGCCTCAAGTTTCCCGCCTTGCGCTTGCGCTGCGTGCACGCGGCGTAGCGTTGCCTGAAACCATATATGCGATGGATGAGATGGAGCTTGCGCTCTGCAACCTTCTTGGGAAGGGGGCGGAGATCTGATGCGGGACATTACGCTTGGCCAGTATTTCCCGGGCAATTCGCCCATCCATCGGCTGGATCCGCGCACCAAGCTTTTGGGCATGCTCGCTTATATTATCGTAATTTTCTTCGTGAAGAAGATTACCGTATTCCTGTTGCCGGCATTGTTTGTTGCTATGGTGACATACCTTGCGCGCGTCCCTCTTTCCTATTTGGTGCGCTCGCTGAAACCCATCCGTTTTTTGCTCGTTTTCATGTTTTTCATCAACTTGTTTATGGTGAAGACGGGCGATCTCATTTGGGAATGGCGGTTTATCCAAATTACGGAGGGCGGCGTTTATCAGGCCGTCTATATCACGCTGCGCCTGGTGCTGCTGCTTGCGGGTACGTCGCTTATGACGCTCACGACAACACCCATTGCGCTTACGGACGCATTGGAAAAACTGCTCACGCCGTTCGGAAAACTCGGCTTTCCGGCGCATGAGCTTGCGATGATGATGACCATCGCTTTGCGTTTTATCCCAACCCTCATCGAAGAAGCGGATAAAATCATGAAGGCGCAGATGGCGCGCGGTGCGGACTTTGAATCCGGCAACATATTTCGGCGTGCGAAAAGCATGATTCCCGTGTTGGTACCATTGTTCATCAGCGCATTCCGCAGGGCGGACGAACTTGCGATGGCCATGGAAAGCCGCTGTTACCATGGCGGAAAGGGGCGCACACGGATGCATGTGCTGCGCTTTGCGCCGCGTGACGCGGCGGCGGCTGCGGCATTTGCGGCGATGACGGGCATGATTGTTTTGGTGCAGGCATTATGGGTTTGAGCAACAGAACAAAATTCATCCTATTGGGCTTGGCGGCAGTACTGCTTGTTGTTGCTGCGGTTTGGAGTGTGCAGCTTGCTAAGGATGACACGCTTGCCCACCTTGCAGAGGAACTGAATGCCTTTGGGTACTCGCTGGAAGGAGAGGATATTTACGTTCTGGGTGAGTCGCTCGATATTTCAATTGCCGAAGTGCTTGCGGGAACGGATTTGACCGAGGCGGTTGCGGCGAGCCGTGCTGCCGGGTTCCCCTCGGATGTGAATGCCGTGGGGGACATCGTAGCCATGCTTGCCAACACCGAAGCGGGTGTAATCACGCTGTATTTGCGGAATGAAGCGATTGAACTTTGCTTCATTCAGACGGATGAAGGACAAGTATTGCCGCTGGGGGAATCATGAAGCGCATCCGCATGGTCATTCAATATGACGGAACGGCATATGTTGGCTGGCAGACGCAGCCGAACGGTCTGGCCGTACAGGAACGCATTGAGCGCGAGCTTTTTAAGCTGACCGGCGTACGCACTGCGCTGCATGCTTCCGGCCGCACGGACAGCGGGGTGCATGCGCTTGCGCAGGTGGCGCATTTTGACACGGAATCGCGCATCCCGCCGGATAAGTTTGCCTATGCACTGAATGCGGGGCTCCCGGCGGATATCCGCATTCTCTTCAGCGGGGAGGCGGAAGGGTTCCATGCCCGGTTCGATGTTTTGAAAAAGCATTACCGTTATAACGTTCAGAACAGCGCCCACGCAAGCGCCTTTACGCGCGCGACGGCGCTGCATGTGCATACGGAGCTTAACATGGAAGCGATGAACGCGGCTGCGCAGCTCTTTTTGGGTACGCACGATTTTTCAGCGTTCCACGCGGTGGGCACTACGGTGGAATCCGCTGTGCGGACGATCTATTGCTCCGAATGGACAAGGGAAGGCTGCCTGCTGCACTACGATGTGGCGGGCAATGGTTTCCTATATAATATGGTGCGCATTCTGGTGGGGACGATGCTTGAAATTGGGCAGGGGCGCCGCACGGCCGATTCCGTTTTGCGCGCACTTGCAAACGGTGACCGGCGGGATGCCGGGCCTACCGCGCCTGCGCATGGGCTGATGCTCCGCCGGGTGGAATACAGTGATTTTGATACGGAGGAGTATTTATGCTGAAGATTCTCGTAACCCCGCCCGTTACGGCGGAGCACAAGCAGTTGCTGGAGACCGCAGGCGGCCCGGAGGCGGAATTCATCTATAAAAATGCGGACGAGGTGGATGCAGCGCTGATGCAAGAGGTGGACATCCTGTTTGGCAATGTCGCGCCTGCGCTTGTGGCGGAAGCAAAAAAACTCCGGCTGCTTCAGCTCTTCAGTGCCGGCACGGACGGCTACATCCCCGCCTTGCCGGAAGGCTGCGCGCTCACAAACACAACCGGGGCGTTTGGCCTTGCCATCAGCGAGCACATGCTCGGCATGCTGCTGATGCTGCAAAAACGGCTCCATCAATACAGGGACAACCAGAACAAGCACGTTTGGCAGGACATGGGCAATGTGACCTCCATCGAGGGTGCAACGGTTGTAGTTCTCGGCCTTGGCGACATCGGCGGGGAATTCGCCCGCAAGGTTAAGGCGCTTGGCGCATATACCATCGGCGTGCGCCGCACGGATGCAAACAAACCGGAGTACATTGATGAACTTTGCCTGACGCAGGAGCTTGACCATGTGCTTCCGCGCGCGGATGTGCTTGCCATGGCGCTTCCGGGCACGCCGGAAACGAAGCATATTCTGGATGCGCGGCGCATCGCCATGCTGAAAAACGGTGCAATCCTCCTGAACGTAGGCCGCGGCAGCGCGATTGATTTGGACGCGCTTGCAGACGCCATCGAGCACCGCGGCATTCGCGCGGGCCTTGATGTGACCGACCCCGAACCTCTGCCTCCGGAGCACCGACTTTGGACGCTGGAGCACGCGCTGATTACGCCGCATGTTTCCGGCTATTTCCATCTGCCGGAAACGCTTAACCGCATGGTGCGCATTGCAGCGGAGAACATTTCCCGTTGCCGCGCAGGCCGGCCATACTTAAACGCCGTGAACCTTGAAACCGGCTATCGGGCGAATAAGTACGCAAAATGAGGCGCGTTTTGCGCCAACCCTTCGTCGGCTTTGGGGAAGCTGTAACAAAAAAGGCTCCTTTCTGAAAGGAACTGTCCGCAAAGCGGACTGAGGATTGTCTTATTTCCGGCAGCGCGGCTTACTTCGCCGCAGGCATGGCTCGGGATTGTCTTGTTTGTGCAAACGACGGAGCGTAACCTGCTTCCCCGCTTTATGCCCTGAAAGGAGAAACCATGGAACTTTATCTTTTAATCGCATGTGTGATCCTGAGCGCGGCGGCGGCCGTGTTCGCGGCGCTGTCGCTGAAACGCGCCGCACGGGAACAGGAAGGCGAAGAAGCGCTGCGTGCGGAGCTTGCACAGCTTCGCGCCATGCAGGAAGAACGGGAGCGCGCACTGCGCAGAGAGCTTGCGGACGCCACACAGCGCACCGTCGGCAGCATGGGGGAAATGCTGCTGCAAAACCAGCAGCGCATGGGCGCTTCGCTGGAACGAAACCTGGCGGCGCGGCAGGAAACCATGAACAAGGCCGTGCAGGACATGCATAAGACGTTGGAAACGCGCTTTGGCACATTTGCAACCGAAAACGAACAAAAGCTTGAAAACATCCGCAATACGGTGGAAACCCGCCTTGGCGCAATGCAGGCGGACAACAACAGGAAGCTGGACGAGATGCGCGGCATCGTGGATGAAAAGCTGCAAAAGACGCTGGAAGAGCGTATGACGCAATCCTTCCGGCTTGTGAACGAACGGTTGGAGCAGGTCTATAAGGGCCTTGGAGAGATGCAAACGCTTGCTGCGGGCGTAGGGGACCTTTCCCGCGTGCTTTCCAACGTAAAAACCCGCGGCATTTTGGGCGAGATTCAGCTTGGCGCAATTTTAGAGGAGATCATGGCGCCGGAACAGTATTTGCGCAATGTGGTGACTGCAAAAAACAGCCGCAATCCCGTGGAATACGCAATCAAACTGCCGGCTGAAGACGGCGGAAGCGTGCTTTTGCCGATCGATTCCAAGTTCCCGATGGATGCGTACACCGCCCTGTGCGACGCTTACGAAAGCGGAAACCCGGAAGCTGTGCGAACTGCGCAAAACGAGCTGCGTGCGCGCGTGCGCGGCTTTGCAAAGGACATTCGCGACAAATATATCGCACCGCCGGAAACCACGGAATTCGCTGTGATGTTTCTGCCCACGGAAGGGCTTTACGCGGAGGTCGTCAAGCTTGGCATGATCGAAACGCTCCAGCGTGATTTCCGCGTGAACGTGGCGGGCCCAAGCACGATGGCAGCGCTTTTGAACAGCTTACAGATGGGCTTCCGCAGCGTGGCGATTCAGAAGCGCAGCGGAGAAGTGTGGAAGGTGCTGGGCGCGGTGAAAACCGAATTTGAGAAGTTCAACGACGTGCTCGTGAAAACGCAGGAGAAGCTGACCCGCGCGCATGACGACCTGGATAAACTCATCGGGGTGCGCACCCGCGGCATCCGCCGCAGCCTCCGCGAAGTCACGGCGCTGCCCCAACAGGACGCGGCAGCGCTTCTGCCCACCCTTGGCACGGATGACGCGCCGGAGGACTCTCCCTATGGGGACGGGGAATAAAACGATTGACAACGGGCGCAGAACAATAGACAATTATAAATAAAAGATAAGAAATAAGAAACAACAAACCGAAACAATATACCGATAAGGAGGAACCATCATGTCAATCCCAACTCCGCACATCAACGCAAAGCTTGGCGATTTCGCCGAAACCGTTCTGATGCCGGGTGACCCGCTGCGCTCGAAGTTCATCGCGGAAACCTTCCTCACGGATGCCGTGCTTGTAAACAATGTGCGCGGCGTGCAGGGCTACACGGGGCTTTATAAAGGCAAGCGCGTATCCGTTATGGCCAGCGGCATGGGCATGCCGTCCATGGGCATCTACTCTTATGAGCTGTTTCACTTTTATGATGTAAAGAACATCATCCGAATCGGTTCTGCGGGCGCGGTCAGCCCGGCGCTGCCGCTGCGCAGCATCGTTATCGGCATGAGCGCAAGCTATGTTTCGTCTTTCCAGAGCCAGTTTAACCTGCCCGGAATCTATGCGCCCACAGCAAGCTATGAGCTGCTCAAAAAAGCTACGGGCGCGGCGGAGAAACTCGGCCTCCCGGTTACGGTGGGCAACATCCTTTCAAGCGACCTGTTTTATGGCGATGGCGACAGCTCGCTGGTGTGGCAGAAGATGGGCGTGCTGGCCGTTGAGATGGAATCCGCTGCGCTTTACATGAACGCAGCGCGTGCGGGCAAGAATGCGCTTTGTATCTGCACCATTTCGGACAGCCTTGTAACCGGCGAAGCGACCACCGCCGAAGAACGCCAGAATTCGTTTACGCAGATGATGCAGCTTGCGCTTGAAACCGCATAAGTAAAAAGACCATCCGCAGGCGGCAATCCCCTGGCAGGGCTGCATACGTTGCCCACAGTTCGCAATGGTCGCGCAGCATTGCCGCAGGCATGACGAAGGGTTGTCCTTCATTCCGCAATTTTTTTCGGTGGCGCTTGCACGAAAAAGGCCGCCCTTGCGGGCGGCCTTCCTTTGTGCAGGGATTTTTCCCAACAGAGAAGGTTAATTACGCACGAACCTTCTTGACGGTGACGGCGGCAGCCGCGACGAGCGCGATAGCGATCA
>ERZ857480.94127-NODE-146102-length-29829-cov-8.8587_pt1 | contig 29829 bp, 25 predicted proteins | sample MGYA00519767_ERZ857480 | MGnify/ENA primary metagenome ERZ857480 (study PRJEB31778, sample SAMEA3449210) | human gut metagenome | biome: human gut; feature: human-associated habitat; material: faeces | place: United Kingdom | collected 2010/2012 ...
TAAATCAGACGATCTTCTGAAACGTGATTTTACAGCAGCTGCGCCTTTGAAAAAATGCGTTACAGACATTACTGAAATCAAGGCAAAAGACGGAAAGCTGTATGTTTCGGCGATTTTTAATTGCTATGACCTGATGCCAAATGGTCTTGCCATGGCAGATCATAAGAATCTGCTCGGCGATCGGTGGTATCCCACCAGCTGTAAAACGGCGTAGGTTCTATTCTGCTTTGACTATCGCTGCTTAACTTCATAATCCTTGCGGTTAATGTGTCAAGTGTTATTGACAATTTCATAGCAAGAAGAACAACATTGAATTTATCATAACGAGTGCAGACTTTTCTAAAACGTTTTAATCTCAGAAAATAGTGTTCAACCTCGTCATATTCCCAGAGAGATTTACGATTTTTCTTAGGAGTTACAACAAGGCTAAATCCATGCTTTGAGACTAAAGCACGAGTTTTTCATATTCTTGAATGATTTCTAATAGAATTTGATAATGTTCGATGATTTTTGGTTGTCATTTATTTTCTTCTTTTGCATCATAATAAAAAATGCAGATGCCCTTTTGAAACATCTGCATTATATTACATATATTTATAAATGTAAACCGCTTATAACAACACCGCACAAAGATTGTGTAACAGAAACACAGATATATTTTTCGTCAAATTGCATATTTTTTAAAGCATAATGTCACATGGTAAGAAAATTATGTGTAATATAACGGGAAATTTGTATGGTACTACAGTTACAATCTGTTTAATCTTAAAGCATTTGTTACTACTGAAACAGAGGAAAGACTCATAGCTGCGGCTGCAATCATGGGATTAAGCAAAGGACCTCCGAATGCATAAAGAAGTCCTGCAGCAACAGGTATACCTAAGCTATTATAGCAAAATGCCCAGAACAAGTTTTGCTTTATATTACGAAGAGTTGCCTTGCTTATTCTGATCGCTTCTGATACATCATTAAGGTCATTTTTTACCAGAACAATATCAGCACAATCAATTGCGATGTCAGTACCTGAACCGACTGCAATTCCAACATCAGCTGCGGTAAGTGCAGGAGCATCGTTTATTCCGTCACCGCACATAGCAGTAAATTCTCCTTTAGTTTTAAACTCTGAAACAATTATTTCCTTTTCATTTGGAAGAACCTCTGCAATTACTTCCTTGATTCCTGCTTTAGAGGCGATATATTCTGCCGCAGCTTTATTATCTCCCGTAAGCATTACTGTTTTTATTCCAAGTTTGTTAAGCTTTTGTACAGCAGTGCTGCTGCTTTCCTTAATTTCATCTGCAACAGCAATAAGTCCCAATACTTTTTCAGAATCAGATATACATATTACGGTTTTTCCTTGTGAAGTCAGTGTATCAAGTTTATCTTTAAATAAGTCGAATCGATTGCTTTCAGCTTTCTGAGACTTTCCTGCATAATATAATTTGCTGTTTATTTCTCCGCTGACGCCGAAACCTGTTGTGGAACTGAAATTTTCAACGCTATGCAGCGTTATTTTATTTTTGTTTGCATAATCAACTATTGCATGAGCAATTGGATGTTCTGAAAATTTTTCTATTGAGGCGGCAATTGATATTAATTCATTTTCTTCTGAATGCAATGCAACTATATCTGTAACAACAGGTTTCCCCTCTGTTATCGTACCTGTTTTATCAAATATTACTGTAGTTATTCTGTTGGTATATTCAAGTGCTTCAGCATTTTTAAACAATATCATTTTTTCAGCTGCTCTGCCTGTTGCAGTAATTATTGCTGTTGGGGTAGCAAGTCCCAAAGCACATGGACAGGCAATAACAAGTACACTTATAAAAATTTTCAATGACAATTCAAAATCCTTTGAAGTGAAATACCATATTAACGAGGAAATTACGGCAATTATAATAACCGCAGTTACAAAAACGCCTGCAACCTTATCAGCTATTTTTGCGATAGGAGCTTTGCTTCCCGAAGCCTCTTCAACCATTTTAATAATATGTGAAAGGGAAGTGTCGAAGCCTACCTTTTCAGCAGTATATGACGCAGTTCCGTTTAAATTAACAGTGCCTGCAAATATGCTGTCACCTTTTGTTTTTTCTACTGGCAGACTTTCACCTGTAAGCATAGATTCATCAGCTGTTGTGTGTCCTTCCAAAATTTTACCGTCACAGCAAAATCTTTCACCAGGTTTAATCAGAATTGTATCTCCGATTTTAATATCCTCAACAGAAACAGTTTTCTCACCGTCAGGTGTAATTAAAACGGCTGTTTTAGGAGAAAGCTTGTTCAGCTTTTTTACAGCTTCTCCCGTTTTATTTCTGGAGTTTGCCTCAAGATACTTTCCAAGCATCACAAGTGCAATTATTATTGCCGTACTTTCAAAATAGAGATGATGTACAGCATGCAAATCTCCTCGGATTATCTTAATAAATGAATATACACTGTATAAAAAAGCAGATGTTGTTCCTACAGCAACGAGGCTGTCCATATTTGGATGAAGCTTAAAAAGATTTGGAAATCCTTTTAAATAGAACCTTATACCTGCAATCATTACAGAAATTGCGAGGATAAGCTGAACTGCAGCATATAAAACCGGCTTGCTGTCATTTATCGGTGACGGTAAACCTATCATAGGTCCCATGGCTATATAAAAAAGAGGTATGGAGAAAGCAAGTGCAGTTATCATTCTTATTTTTGCACTTTTTCTTTCTTTTTCTTTTTTCTGAAATCGGATTTTTTTATATTCTTCTTCATCAAGCATTTTAAATCCGACTTTGCTTACAGCATTTGAAAGCTGTTCTTCTGAGACTTTTGTTTCATCAAACTCAATATAAGCCTTTTCAGTTGCAAGATTGACATTTGCGGACACACCATCAAGTTTGTTTAAGGCTTTTTCGGCAGCAGCTGAACATGCAGCACAGTTCATTCCGCTGATTATTACTGTTATCTTTTTCATAATTATCTACAGCTGAAACCTGAATCTGCAACAGCTTTTTTTACAGAATCGGTAACTGATAAGTCATCAGCTTTAAGGACCAGTGTACCTTTTTTAGCGTCAGCTTTAGCTTTTGACACTCCATTTACACTCATTGCTGCATCTTCAACTGTTTTTTCACAATGAGAACACGACATTCCGCTTACTTCAATTATTATTTTCTTTTGCATATTTTTTCACTCCTGTTTAAAATGAAGAATTTGATTATAGCAATGCAATAAAATAATGTGACATAAGATGGCAAAAGTAAACCGCATAGTACAAGGCGGACGACAAAAGCATACTGTCGTATGGCGATAAGGACAACGCAGTAATATGCGGTTTGAATTGTCAGATTAGTTGCAGCGTTTTGTTGTATTGCTATAGAATCAAGGCAATACTGTAAAAAGCATATGACATACAAAGTCTTTGACGTGCTTTATTGGGTTTTGCCTCAAGTATTTACAATATTATTATATCATTAAAAAACAGAATAATCAATTTTGTTGCATTGAATAAACAAAAAACCTGCGTCAAGGTATATTCCTGTTGACGCAGGTGCCTGGTGCATTATTTTATACGAGAATTTATACGGGAAGTTCTTTAATCATACCTAGTATCTTCTTTTGAATACAAACTGCATCCTGTGCATTCAAGCCGTTTTTATTTCCATGAACATCACCAGCAGTTTTGCCTTTTTCACTGATTTTATATTTTTCTGAATTAATAAGAAAACATTTGAGCAAAACAGCGTCTGAAATATCAACACTCTTATCACAGTTTACATCACCATAAATTATATCCGCATCAGTTTCAGAAGCAGCTGTTGTTTCAGTTACAGCAGTTGAAGCAGAAGTTTGAGTGGTTGGAGATGTAGGAGTTACACTGCCTGAATAATATTCTGATACTGTAATACCGTTTTTGCCAAGAGGGATAGTATGGTCAAGACTTATAAATTTACCATTATCATCCTGCCAGAGAGCAGGTTTAACAAGTGCATATTTATCCTCGTCCCACTTGCCAAAGTTATCATAAACAAGACCGCCTGTATCTCCTGAATTTTCATTGAAGCACCAGAAAGTGTGGTGAATACGATGTTCAATCATGTAATCTCTCAGTAAAGTCAGCCATTTTGTATTTTTGCCGTCAGCATCATGTTCCTCATCGATAAATCCGCCCCATTCACCCATAAGCAGAGGTGAGATGTTTTCTTCACAAAGGTAAGCCCATGTATCGTACCAGTAATCATCAAGAAGAGTTTGAGTAGTAAAATCCTTGTCAAACCATTTTTGATTATAAACAAGAGGACCGTAGTCATGAGGAGAGTAGACAAGCTGGCTTTGATGTTCGCCAAGGTCAACAGGGTGTTCTCTTACTCCACGCAGGTTTCCGCCCCACCATGCACCATAGTAAAACTCAGTCATGGTTGTATATTCAATTGCAGGAGCAGTCCAGTCATAACCCTCCTTAGGATAAACCTCAACACCTTCTACCATTATAAGCAGATTAGGATTTGCTGAAAGTACGCTTGCTGCACCTCGTTCAGCAGCATATTTCCAGTTCTGAGGATCTTTGGTATCGTCCCACCTTGCCATATTATCAGGAACGTCAGCTTTGCCATGAGGTTCATTTTTCAAGTCTATGGCAATAATTGTATCATCGTCCTTGTAATAATCAGCAAACCAGTTTAATGCCTCGAGCCAGTCATCTGTGCTGAATTTATCAGTATACCAAAGGTTGACCTGATGTCCTGCGGAAGCAGTTTCGGCACAGTGAATATCAATCATGATTTTAATACCGTTTTCACGACACCATTTAACAGCATAGTTCCATATATCAAAGCTGTACATAATAGTACCGCCCTCAATGCCTTCAAGAGTCAGCTCAGGATTGCAGTATTGATTTACCTTTGGAGTAGCAGGGTCAGGATCACCATTTTTCCACTGCAGCAGTAATTCGGTTGAAACAGGAACTCGGAGAAGATTAAAGCCATGGTCTGCTATCTGGTTAAGCATTTCGTGCATATTCTGAGACCATACGCCGTCAAAAACCTGACTTCCAACATTATAGCCGAACCAATTGCAGCCTGTCAGCCATACAGGATTTCCGTACATATCAACTATTTCAGCGTTATCGTTGACATGAAGCCAGTCATCGTGATACTCGTCCGGAGCAGCATTTGTCGGAGCAAAACTGCCAAATCCCATACATGTGATAACAGGAGCTGCTGCACAAGCAATAATTTTTTTCAGTTTAAGCATAATTAACTCCTTTTATATACATTATTTTATATATATTGTAAACCAATTTTTTGAAAAAGTCAACAAGAATATAAAAAACAAAGCGAGTTTTATTGAAAAGGGTCAGCACCGGATTCTTTTGCGTATTCATAGAAATTTGTTTTGCCATTTGAGTCGCATATTCCAAGATAGACCTCATTCAGCTTTAATTTACATGCTTTAAGCTGCTTATCAAGCCATTCTTTGTCAAAGCCGAGAGCAGAAAGATTTGATTCTGCAATATAACCGTCCACAATAATATTATATTGCACAAGTGACTGAGAGGAATTTATATTCATATCCTTTAATGTAACAGGACGGGCATTTTCGTTTGGAAGTACTGAAATTTTTCCGTTTGATTCAATTATTGCAGTATTGATATCACTTATATTATAGTATCCAAGAACCCTGCATTGAGTAAGAAATTCGTTTATATCTAAATTAGCTTTTTTAAAGTTTTCTTTGTAAAGTTTATTATTGCTCATCAAAATAATTGATTTACCCTCAAGAAAACGTCTTAACTTTAACGACTTTGATGAACAAACATTTATCAGATAAGTTACAATTGTATAGACTATAAGAGCAATAAGCGGCTGATAAAAGTCAGCTTCAGGAGTTATAGCAAGCTCTGCAGCAATTGAGCCTATAGTTATGCCATTGATATAGTCAAAGAGATTTAGCTGACTTACCTGTTTGTTTCCGATTATTTTTGTCATTATGAACAGAGCAATTACAGAACCTACTGATGTCAGAAGAACCTTTAGAATATTCATAAATCAACATCCTTTCTGGCTTATAGCAATAAAATATATGTTAAGGCAGACATACAGTCTGCCTTATTTTTATATTAACATAAGTTAAACAGTTTTATTATTTTGAATAAACTGAAGAAAAAAGGTCAGCTTCAATTCTTAGCAGTCTGTTATATTTTGCAGTACGGTCACTTCTGCAAGGTGCTCCGGTTTTTATCTGACCTGCATTTGTTCCGACAGCAATATCTGCAATAGCTGTTTCCTCTGTTTCACCCGATCTATGTGATATAATTGTATTATATCCGTTTTCCTTAGCAAGCTGAATTGCTTTCAGAGCTTCGCTTAAAGTTCCGATTTGATTGTATTTTATAAGAATGGCATTTGCGGATTTCGTTTCAAAGCCTTTTTCCAAATATCTTACGTTTGTTACAAATAAATCATCTCCGACAAGTTGTATTTTATCAGAAAGCTCAGATGTTATCTTAGTCCAGCCATTCCAGTCCTGTTCACCTAACGGATCTTCAAGTGAAATAATCGGATAATCAGATGTAAGCTTTTTCCAATAGTCAATAAGCTCATCTGAGGAATATATCTTATTTCTTTTTGGCAGATGATAACTTCCGTCTTCATACCATTCACTTGACGCTGCATCAAGTGCAATTTTAATATGCTTATCCATGGAGTAACCTGCTTTTTCAACTGCTTCAATTATTATTTCAATTGCTTCATCATCTGATGCAAGGTCAGGTGCAAATCCACCTTCATCACCTACTGTTGTGTTCAATCCTTTGGATTTCAGTACCTTTCCAAGACTATGATATATCTCTGCTCCCATTCTCAAAGCCTCTTTGAAACAGCATGCACCAACAGGCATAATCATAAATTCCTGAATGTCAATATTATTTGATGCATGAGCTCCGCCGTTTAAAATGTTCATCATTGGAACAGGAAGTCTGTTTGCAAAAGCACCGCCTATGAATTTATAAAACGGCAGCTTATAATGCTTTGCGGCTGCTTTTGCAGAAGCGAGTGAAACAGCAAGAAGTGCATTTGCTCCAAGAGCAGATTTATTTTTTGTTCCGTCAAGGTCCGTCATTGTTTTATCAATTCTGAAAATATCGGAAGGATTAAGTCCTTTTAAAGCAGGAGCAATTGTTTTGTTTATATTTTCAACTGCTTTTAAAGTTCCGCTGCCATTATATCTTTCATCTCCGTCACGAAGTTCAACAGCCTCATATATTCCTGTTGATGCTCCTGATGGTACACTTGCTGCACCTATTGTTCCGTCAGAAAGCATTACCTCTGCTCTGACAGTAGGCTTTCCTCTTGAGTCTAAAATTTCAAATCCGCAGATTTTATCAATATTTAATCCTGACATATTATTCTCCTAAACTTATTATATTTGACGCAGTGAACGGAGCTTCATCAGCTCTTATGAAATATCCCTGATTTTTACCGCATACGGGACAGGATAGTGGAGCTTCGCTTCCTTCATGAATATGTCCGCAGTTCAGACAAAACCATTTTTCACTTTTATCCGATTTGAATAAGCGGTCGCTTTTCATAAGACTTTCATAATAACTAAAACGTTCTCCATGCTTCTTTTCAATTTCTGCAATAAGATTAAATTTTGAAGCAGCTTTTGTGAAGCCTTCTTCCACAGCTGTTTTGGCAAATGACGGGTATATTATTTCATGCTCCTCAGACTCATTGTGAACAGAACTGGAAAGAAGTTTTTGAATATCATCATAAACATCTGCCGGATAACCGCTGTTGATTTCAACTGTATTTCCTGCTGATTCTTTTAATAAATCAAAGAAAATTTCAGCATGAGCTTTTTCTTCATCAGCAGTAAATTTAAAAATCTCGCTTATAGCATATAAATTTTTTTGCAGAGCTGTTTGCTGTGCAAATGTATATCTGTTTCTTGCCTGACTTTCTCCTGCAAACGCTCTCATAAGATTAATTCTGGTTTGACTTGATAAAAAGTTTACCTGCATACTATATTCCTCCTCATAAACAGTGTAAGGATATTATATGTTATAAAAAAACACTTATACAATTTGATGCCGTAAATTTTACAATAATGTATAGATAATACCGTAAACAAGTTCAGGACATCAATCGTTTGACTGATGTCCTGTAAAACGTGAATATTATTTTTGTGATAGCACTAAACAAAGTGTTTTGACGATAAACATGATAAATCATTTTATTCTGCTGATTATACACATGCAAATCATTCAGCAAAAAGAGATAAAACAGTAGGAAATATGATTAATGAAAGAAGAATAAGTCCTAAAATTGATAAAACTAAACCGCATATGGTAATTTTGATACTGTGCTTATCAAAAATACACTTAATATTTTTAAAACTGAACAAGTAAACATTGCATACTGCATAGGGATTATATATTTTACTCTGCATAACTTTTTCAGCAGGAAATAAGTTTTTGATATTATCATTTTCAATTAAATAGCAAGCATTTTTATAGTTGTTTTTTTCTTCGAATCCATTAAAAACTGCCGGTACTTTTTTAGAAAAAATAAGCATAATCATAGAAATAATAAAAAATAATGAAATTCCAATCAGGAGCAGTTCAATTGCTCCAAGCAGCAATAAAATAATAAAGAAATAATTAACTCCCAATACTAACAGCAATACAACTATAATTGCTGCAAAAACCAAAAGCTCCATGCTGAATTGCTCCTTTACAGTAAAATTTCCTTTTCTATTTCAACAGAATAGAGGTAAACCTCTTTAACAGGCATTGAAGTAATAATTTCAAGAGCCTGTTTATACAGGTTCATTTGCAGACTGTACTTTTCCTTTAGTTTTTGAGCATTATTTCCTCTGTCGGACTTATAATCGACGAGTACAAGCATATCATCTTCCTGAAAAACCAAGTCCATAATGCCCTTAATCATGCCATGAGAATTTTTAAATTTTTGATTGATTTCATTGTTAAAATCAAGTTCATCAAGTGCGATCATAAATTTCATTTCACGATTAACTTTATCTGCTGATTTAATTCTTTTGTAAAGACTGCTTTGAAAGAAAGCAATTATTTTCTTTCGTGGTATAACTGCTCCCTCACTCTCTGAAATGTAGCCTTTGTCTATCATATTCCAAATTTCATTTTCAATATCAGAAATTGCATTTTCAAAATCACAATATTGCAGAAAAGTGTGTATTGCAGTTCCTCGTTCTGTACCGGTTAAAGAAGTGTTTTCTGTTTTGAAGTCCGGACGTTTTAATGTGCAGTTCAGAAAGTCACCTATATTGCTTACCTTTTTTGCAATCTGAGTTACACTCAGCTTTGCAGGAGTAGTGGAAAGCTCCGTATCATAATTCATATCCCATATTGACTTTATTTCCTTAATGATTTCAGTATCAGGATAGTATTTTTGTTTTTCCTGATTATGCTGCTGTAAAATTAACTGCGGACAATAAAAATCTATACCGAACAGCTCCTGTTCGGATTGAACATCAGGAAAGGACATAAACTCATAATCAAGCTGTTCACATATCTTTTTAAATTTTCTATGAGATATAAGGCAAAGCCAGAGCCAATCACTTATTGAGCTTGCTTTTTCAGCAGTTTTTCTGATATTATTTTTATCTGCAATCAGCTGACAGCATAGTGCATCAACACGTTTAAGCTGTTTTTCATCTGCTTTAAGAAGTAAAAAAAGTTTTTGCTTTGCTCTTGTAAGTGCAACATAAAACAAACGCATTTCTTCACTGCAAATATCAGCCTTATTTTTTTCAAGTATTTGGGTGTAGGGGATAGTTCTGTAACGTCTTACGGTTTCAGGATTATTGACAACAAATCCGACTCTGTTATCTGTACTCATAAGAACCTGCGGATAGTCGTTTCTGAATGCAGTTTCTGTTTCTACTAAGAAAATAAACGGATATTCAAGTCCTTTTGATTTATGCATTGTTTTTACTGAAACATAATTATCTGATGATGCACTGATTTTTCCCTGTGAAAAATCATCTCCCATAGCAATAATTCGGTCTATGTAGCGAATAAAGCCTGATACACCGCCTGAATTATTATATCCTGTTTCGTAATTATGAGCGTAATTTATAAGAAATCTAAGATTTGCACGTTTTTTCTCACCGTCAGTATAAAGCTGCATAACGGTTATAAAATCAGTCATGTCATAGATGTTTTTAATAAGTTCTTCTGCCGAAAGCGTTACTGCCTGTAATCTGAAATGATAAAGTGAGTTTAAAAAGTGAGTACACTTCTCTCTAATAGCATTGTTGACCTCATATTCACCGCTTACGATTTTTTCTATAATAAGATATATGTATGAGTCCTTATCCGCAATTCGTATCTCAGCAAGGTCTTGGGCTGTAAACATATACATAGGTGACATCATTACAGCAGTAATTGAAATATCAAGCAGGGGATTATCAATAATTCTTAAAAGGTCGAGAAGAACCATTACTTCTCTGGATTTCAGATAGCCTTTTTCTTCCTCACCTTTTGCATTGATTCCAAGCTTTTGCAGTTCTTTGATATAGTCGCTTGTGTATTTATTCTTTCTCACCAATATACAAAAGTCTTTTGCCTCGCATGGACGTGTTTTATGTTCATCAACTCTGACAAGCACCTTGTTTTCTATCATTTCAAATATTTTTTTTGCAGTAATACAGGCTTCCGAATTATCAGGCTTTTCAGCATCAGCTTCTTCATCAGTTTCATTTATCAGCATTATTTCAGTTTTATTATCTTTATTATCAGTGTCGTTCTTGTAGTTTAGTGAACCAAAATAAAGCATTTCACTTTCATCATATACAATATCTCCGCAATTCTTTGACATTATATTGCAGAAAATATAATTAACAAAGTCAATAACGTGCTTTGAACTTCTGAAATTCTTGTTAAGCTTGATAAATGTATTCGTATTAAGAGTTCCATATGAAAACTCGGAAGATGAATTAAGCGTGTATATAAAGTTCTGCGGATTTGCAAGTCTGAACTTATAAATTGACTGTTTCACGTCACCAACAAGAAAAGCATTGTCACCATAACACGGAACACCGTTTTTATCGGTCTTGTAGTTTTTAGAAATGAGTTTAAAAATCAAGTCCTGTTTGTCGTTCGAGTCCTGATACTCGTCAATCATTATTATATCGTAGTAATCAGAAATACTCTCAGCAGTCTGAGATTGAACAATATGTCCGTTTTGGTCTGTATCGGCAAGCAGTTCAAGAGCAAGACGTTCACCGTCATTAAAGTTGATTGCATTTTTTTCAGTTTTTTTATTCCAGAGTATCTTGTGATAATCTTCAATCATTTCTTTAAAAAGGGAAAAAATGTCCCTGATCTCATTAACATCTGTTTCAATAGCCTGAACCTGTGAAAAGCACTTTTTTACAAGTGCAGTTAATTCACTTCTGTTGGATTTGTAAATGTTACGGAGATTTTCGTCATGCTGTATATCCTTTTTGACGGTTACAATTCTCTCAAAGGAAATACATTCAGCAATTTTGTTTTTAATACTTTCAGGACTGCTGCCATTAAGAACGTCTGATACATGCTTGGTTAAAATGAGGTCATTTTCAGCCTGTTCCTCTGATTTCTGAAATGCCTTTGCACTCTGCGGAGTGTCATCGTAAAAAATTTCAGGTATTAATTCAATATTTTCTTCTGCAAGCTTAATAGCAGTTTTCAAGCGTTCACTATTTTCATCTTTAAGCCTTTTATAGTAAATTGTATCTTCCAAAGGCTTGTTAAGCTCGTCAAGAGTCTTTTCAAGCCATAAATCAGGCATTGCAAGAGAAGATAGGAACTTGTCTGCTTCACAAATAAGAGTAATCAGGTTGCTGTCATTTTTTATACAGAACTTATCATAAAGGAACTCAATATCACTTTTTCTGTTTCTGCACCATAAGTCAAGGGTTTCTTCCAGTGCTTCATTTGTAATGAGCTTGTCTATCGACTCGTCAAGAACGGAGAAGTCAGAGGTTATACCCTGATTGGATATGTTATCTCTCAGTAAATCAAAGCAGAATGAATTTATAGTAGATATTTTTGCGTTCTGCAAAAGTGTATATTGTTTAAGCAGATATAAATTTTCGGGTTCTTCGTTTATTTTTCCGAGAAGTTTCAAATTAAGTCTTTGACGCAGCTCTGATGCAGCGTCATTTGTAAATGTGGCAATAATCATTCTGTCAGCTCTTACAGGATTTTCCTTATCTGTAAGCATACTTACAAGACGTTCTACCAGTACAGCAGTTTTGCCGCTTCCTGCCGCCGCAGAAACAATTACAGAGCAGTTTCTGGCGTTTATAGCCATTTCCTGCTGTGAAGTCCAAGCCATTATTCTTTCTCCTTTTCTTCCTCTAATATCTGATGTATTTCGTTCATATCGTTTTCAGTACCGTTTCTTGATGTGTTTTTATTGTTTATACCGCAGATACCGCTGTAATCACAAAAAGCACAAGCATCAAATGATGAAGTAACAAGCGGATTTGCTTCAAAGTTTCCGCTGTAAATCAATTCGGCTGTTTCTGTGAGCTTTTTGTATGAAAAGTCACGAAGTCTGCTGAATGAATCTTCTGAAATACAGGCAGAATTTTTGTCGGTTTTTTTACTTTTGCTTACTTTAACAGGAATATATTTTCCGCTTATTCCATTTTCCATAGCATTCAGAACACTATCATCATTTATTAGAAGTCCGCTTGTTTTAAGACTGGAATTAATATGTGTACTGTTTTCCGTTTCATTTCTTGTATCATCAGCAACAGGAGCATTGATTGTAACAGGGGAGTACATAACACCTGCTGGGCTGTACCCTGAAAAGATATTGTTATTTTCTGTAAGTGTGAAAAGGTAAAGAAGCATCTGCATATTTATTCCGTTATTAAGACTTATCGGGTCAAGATACTTCTTACTGCTTTTGTAGTCTACAATCCGTATGTATTTTTTATCATTTATGGTACATGTATCTATACGGTCAACAATTCCGCCAAATTCAAGTGACTTTCCGTTTGCAAAATTCAAAGCAAGCGGTTTTGAAGTCCTCAGATTATATTCAAACTGAACAGGTGTGAAATCAGAAATCATTAACTCTTGCTGTAAGTGAGCTGCAACTTTAGTTATCTGATTTGTAAATTTTTCAAAATTCATTTCAAATCTTGGAGTTGCATCAAAGTCACCGCCCATATTCTTTTTTCTATAATTGCAGGCACATTCTGAAACCCTATGTCTTATTTCTTCAATGCTCATAGAAACAAATTTATTTTTATTGTTCTCTGCAAGCAGATGATTAAAGCAGCTGTGAATGATATTTCCTGTATAAACGGGGTTAAGCTCCACTCGTTCTCTTTGTACAATTTTAAGACATTCAGAACAGAAATATTTAAAATGACAGCCGTTGTAACACTCAAATTTAGTAGGGGAGAGTCTTAACGGAACAAAGCTTTTAAGTCTTTCAAGCATTTCCTTATCGTTGACAAAATGTTCACCGTTGAAATTATACTGAGAATAAACAAACTCGATTTTTGAACGGTATTCTTCATCATTTTCCAATAATGCCTTTACAGACATAACAGAGTTGCTATTATTTTTCTGTGACTGCATAAAATGATAAAATGCAGACTGCTTTGTTACAGCGTAAAAGTGCGGCTGTACTTCATTTTCCGTTATTCTTAGTTTACTGCCGTTTTCAAAAAGTCCTATTAAGGACTTTATTATTTGTGCGGGGTATTTGACCTGACCTGAAAGGTCGGAAAGGGGATAAGTGATGTACAATTTATCAGATGCAACGGAAAGCGACTTATATACGATAAGTCTTTCATCAGCAATCAGGCTTACGGCAGAACGTGAAATGTCAAGGCCTATTTCAGAAAGCTTTAATTTTTCTTCTTCTGAAAGCAGTCCATGCATATTGATAGAGTTAGGAAAATCTCCCTCATTAGCACCTATAACAAATACAACCTTTGGAGAGTTCAGACGTGCGGTTTGTGCAGATGCAACAGTTACGCTGTCCAATGTCTGCGGTGGAACTGAAAATTGTATCTGTGCAAGCAGAGTTTTGAAAAGCAGATTGAACTCACTCATTGAAATGACTTTATCGCCAATGATACTGTTGAGGCTGTCAAGAATATCCATAAGAAAACCCCATATCCTTTTTTGCTCGGAAGCAAGGTAATCCTTATTCTCCTGAATGAAGTCACCCATAATTGAAGCGATTTTTTTATCCGCACCCATTTTGATTATGTAATTGTAAATTTCACTGCAAACTGTTTTAACATTGCAGTCATTACATTTATTTTTAAGTTCTTCAAGCGGAGCGATAATTTTTTCTCTTATAATTTCAGCTTCCTTTGCCTCGTCAGTATCAGCAGAAAAAGGCTTATTCCATTTACTGCCGTTTATGCTCCACTTGTAGCAGTAGTTTTCAAGAAGTGATATTTCAGTCAGACTTATATCAAGCAGTTCACATTTAACAAGTCGGAATATCATATCCGAATTGTATGTTTTTGAAACAAGAATATCAATCAAAGATGATATAAATACCATTAGTGATGTATGTGATACGCTTTTTTCAAGACTTAGAAAATATGGTATTTCATAGCGTTTAAATGTGGATTCAAGCAGTCCTGCATACTCCTGAATTTTATTTGAAATAATGCATATATCACTGTATTTGAAATTATTATCATGTATAAGACGTTTTACTGCGGCACATACATATTCACATTCACTGTAGTAATCACTGCATTCAAAAATGCTGATATTGTCTGATGTGCATTTGCAGTCTGCTGTTTTATTTCTGAGTATGTTTTTATTTAAAAAAGACAAGTCCTCTGAATTATATCTGAATGAGCCGTCACATATTTCATTTGAATAGTCGGTGTGAAGCTCCCTGCAAATCGAGGTTAAGTGCTTATATGTTCTGTTGACTGTTTCAAAAAGAGTAAATTCACCTGCGTTTACGTCCTCTGTACGCAAACATATGTATATATCATCAGCATCAGAAATCATAACTTTCAGAAGTTCATACTGGTCACCTGTAAAGCTTTCAAATTCGTCAATAAAAACGGTCTTATTTTTAAAATACTGATTATATGCAGCAATTTTAGCGGCTTCTGAAATATCGTTAAGATTATCCTTTAGTCCGTAAGATTTCAATAGTTTTTCATATTCCATATATATATCAGAAATATCATTTGCCTTTTTGCATAAGCGTCCATTTAAAAGCATTGACTTTTCATTGAGTTTTAAAGGCGTTATATTAGCTTTTTTGAGGTCTGAAATAAGTTTAAGAATATCTGATATAAAGCCTTGCTTTTTTGAATGCTTTTTTAATTCTCTGAATCCGTCAGGAGCTTTGGATATATTAATTAACGCTTCCTGCATTATGATGATTTTTGAGAGATTATCTGCATATATACCGTTTCTGTTAATATCACCGTAAAGCTGAAAAAGCTGTCTTGCAAGACTTGTAAACGTCAGCGAAAAAAGCTGATTGAATTTAACAGCTCCGATATGATAATAAAGGTTTTTGTCAAATTCATAAGAGAATTGTTCAGGAACTATTATGCACAACTCTTTCTTCTGCTCTGAAAGTTCGTTTATATATTCCATTAAACGTGTGGATTTTCCGCTTCCTGATATACCTGTAATAAATTTTATCATTGCTTTCCTTTCAAGATACTATAAAATAGGCGAATGGATTTCCATTCGCCCATGATTTAATTTATTTATGATATGTGTATGATATCATATTTTTATCAAAGTGTCAATAGATTTTTTATATTACGAGATTAGTTTCTAAGTCGATTTTACTTAAAACCATTCATTTTTTTCGATTTGATGATTGCCGGATAATTTTTATATCCATAATTTAAATCAACATCACCGGATATTCCATTGACCTTACCTGTACTTGAATATTGCCACATACCGTATTTTCCATTGAAATCAGGTTTTTTATTTGTAGTATAATGAGCTACCCAAATATCATATCTGTTCAGTGTGGATTCATATACCTTAGTATTAAGGAAATTAGCATAGCTGTAAAGGCAAACGTAATATCCCTTGCTTTCGAGTGTTGAACAAAATGCTTCAATAATTCCCGATACAGTTGCAGTACTTAAATCCCTTTGACGATTTTCTTCAATATCAAAAACAACAGGATATTCAAATTTATAATTTTTAATGACCTGATAGCAGGCTTCTGCTTCACGATAAGCGTCTTCAACAGTAGTTGCATAGCTGTACCAATATGTACCGCAGGGTATCCCCTGTGCCTGAGCAGCCTTGATATTATCTTTAAATTTAGGATCTTCCTGTGAAGTAAGGTTTCCATAGCCTGAACGTATCATTGCAAAATCTATATTTGATTTTTTTACGCTTGTCCATGTAATATTGCCTTGCCATTGAGAAACGTCAATACCTCGTGATATTTTTGTGGTTGTAGTGGTAGTTGTCGTAGTAGTTACTGTTGTAGTGACAGTTGTTGTAGTAGTGTTTATATGCATTTGGTATTCATCATAAACATCAAACACATTAAATACAGGTTCATCTTTTTTAACAGCAGTTGTAGAAGTCTTTACATCAGGAGTTTTTACAGATGTAGTCGTAACGACCTTTGCGGTTGTTTTTTTTACAGCAGTGGTGGCTGCGGAAGCTTTTACAGTTGAAGTAACAGGAGCAGTTGTTACAGCATTTGATGCTTCATTATTATTAAGCAGTGAATTTTCATAAAGTTCATTTAAATTAATCATTATTGTGTCGTTGTATTCATTATTTGAAACGTCAGCAGCGTAGATGTTGTCGAAACATAAAAACGGTGAAGTGAAGCATGAGCTTACAGTTAATGCACATAGTGACATCACCGAAATTATTTTTTTAAATTTATTCATAAGCATTTTCCTTTCATTGAACCTTAGTAAATTATAACATAACAATAATTAAAAGACAACTGATTTTTTAAAATTTGTACATTTATGCCAAATTCTTAAAAATAATTTGTATATATAAAATATGTCAATTTGACTTTTAAAGTATAATGTGATATACTCGGAACAACGTTTTGCGAAAACATTTTTTTAAGGAGCATAAAAAGTGAAAGAATATATCATTAATAAAAATGACAGCGGACAGAGAGTTGATAAATTTATTTTAAAAGCTTTGCCGAAACTGCCAAAGAGCATGATGTATAAATTGTTCAGAAAAAAGGATATAAAGCTTAATGGCAGGAGATGCGAAGGCTCTGATATTCTTTCGGAAAATGACAAGCTCACCTTATATATTAAAGACGATTTTTGCAGTTCTGATGAACGTTTAAATATAAAAAATATAGATAACAGTTCGGATATAAATATTGTGTATGAGGACGAAAATATACTTGTTGTTGATAAGTCTGTCGGACTTGTTGTTCATACTGACAACGAAAAAAGTGAAGATACATTAATAAACAGAATTTTAATATATCTTATCAGAACAAAGCAGTTTGATCCTCAGAGTGAAAATTCATTTGTTCCTGCATTATGCAACCGTCTTGATAAAAATACTTCAGGACTCGTAATTGCTGCCAAGAATTCCGCTTCACTTAGAGAAATAAATACCGGAATAAAAGAAAGAAACTGTATTTCAAAAAAATATATATGTGTTACTTCAAAACGTCCGCCGAAAGAAAGTGACATTCTTACAGCATTTCATAAGAAAGACAGTAAAGAAAATAAGGTTTTAATTTCTGATAAATTCATAGAGGGATATAAAAAAATAATAACCGAATACAAAGTTTTAAATGAGAAGAATGAACTTTCATTAACAGAAATTCGCCTTATTACAGGAAGAACACATCAGATAAGAGCTCACCTTGCACATATTAATGCTCCTTTGCTGGGCGATAATAAATATGGAAATACTTATGTTAATAAAAAGTATAATTGCAGATATCAGGCATTATGTGCATATAAACTGGAGTTTAATTTTAATAAGAACTCATTTCTGTATTATCTCAATGATATTAAGATTTGTTGTGAAATTCCCGAATATATGAAAAAATATTTTAAATAATATTTGATTTCATGAATTTTTTATATTTTAATGGATAAATTATAATTATGCTAAAATGAATGAATGGAGATTAAAATATGAAAAGTTTCAATTATACAATAAAAGATGCACAAGGTATTCATGCACGTCCTGCCGGTGTATTGGTAAAAGAGGCAGGCAGATTTAAGTCTGATATAACAATAGAAAAAGACGGGAAAAAAGCTGATGCAAAACGTATTTTTGCTGTAATGGGCTTAGGTGTTAAAAGCGGAGAAACAATTACTGTAAACATAGAGGGCGAGGACGAGGATAAAGCAGCTTCAAGTTTGCAGGGATTTTTACAGAATAATCTATAGGATTTCAACATAAAACACTGTTTTTTCTGTACCTTATCATAAAATTATCACATAAAAGCTTATAATATTAAATATAAAAGAAATCAACCAGTTAAACAATATACAATAAAATAAAGCGTATGTTGTTTTCAGTAATATTTAATATTTCCGAAAGGGTGTTTTTATGTCAGTGTTTAGAAATGATAATAATATTGATGAGACCAAAAATGAATCTCAACCTATTGAAAATTCCTATAGCTATACTTATTCTGCGGATGAACATGATACAGACGGAGCTAAGCCGAAAAAGAAAAAAAGAGGATTTATTAAAGCTGTCGCTTTTATTCTTTGCATGGCAATTGTAGGTACAGGCTCTGTAAAAGGATATCAGTATTTTGAAAAGCATGATTCTAAGCTTTCCATTATGGTCAATGATGATAAAAAATCTGACAAGGAGCAAAGCGAGTCATCTGATAAATCAGATGAAACAAAAGCTTCCGATGAAAGCAGCACAAATTCCGCTTCATCAAAAAAGGATTCTCAGCTTCCAAGTCTTATAGACCTTGCTTCACGTGATGATGCAAAGTCTGTTCCGGATATTGTTGAGGAGGCTATGCCGTCAGTTGTAGGTATTGCATCAACATTTGAGTATAAGTCAAATTCAAATTCAGCATTTTCATGGGGTTGGGGCAGTTCAAGCACACCTGAATCAAATGAAATCAAAGGTACAGGAACAGGTATCGTAATGACTGCTGATGGTTACATTATTACTAATGCTCACGTTATTTATGATGACAGTGAGTATCAGTGCGGTAAGGCTGTTGATGTTTCAGTTGTTTTTTCAGATAAATCTGAATTAGAGGCTAAAATAGTCGGTTATGATACAGAAAGTGATATAGCAGTTTTAAAGGTTGATGCTGATAACCTTACTCCTGCTACATTCGGCAACAGTGATGAGCTTGAAGTCGGTGAGCTTGTTATTGCAATCGGTAATCCGCTTGGATTTGATTTGTTTGGTTCTGTTACAAGCGGCATTGTATCAGCATTAAACAGAGAAATTTCAATTAACGAAAAGCAAATGAAGCTTATTCAGACAGACGCTGCAATCAATTCGGGCAACTCAGGCGGACCTTTGCTTAACAGCTGCGGTCAGGTTATAGGCATAAATTCAGCAAAAATGTCATCTAATTATTCATCATCAGCAAGTATTGAAGGACTCGGATTTGCAATTCCTATTTCAGAAGCAAAAAACATTATTGATGACCTTATAAGCTATGGCTATGTAACAGGAAAGCCTCAGATTGGTATAAGCTGTGTGGACGTTGATGAATTATACTCAAGATACTATAATATTCCGCAGGGAATATGGGTCAGAGAGGTTGAAGAGGGAAGTGCAGCCGAAAAAGCCGGTATTAAAGTCGGCGATGTAATTATTGGAATTGAGGGTGAGGCTGTTTCTTCAATTAAAGAAATGAATGAAATAAAGAATAAGTATAAAGCAGGCGATGAAATAACCCTGACAATCAGCCGTTCAAATGAAGATATTGAAATAAAATTGGTTCTTCAGGAAGTTACAGTTAATACTTGATATTTTTAAGCATAATTTCTCTCCTTAATAAAAGAGCAGGAAAGCTAAGTTTATTTAGTTTTTCTGCTCTTTTTATTATAAAAATTCATATTTGTTTTCTTTCCTTGACTAAAAATCATTATAGATGTATAATAAATAATGCAATACCGTACAAAGTCTTTTGACGTTCTTAGTTCAGTGTTATTTAAAGCGGTATTGCTTTTATGATTTGAACAATAATAAGTTAAGACAGTACCGTACAAAGTCTTTTGATGTTCTTTGTTCGGTGCTGTCTGAAGAATGGAGCCTTTTTATGAGCCTTAATGATACACCGAGTGCGAACAGAATTCATATAGGTTTTTTCGGCAGAAGAAATGCAGGAAAATCAAGTCTTGTAAATGCCGTAACAAATCAGAATATTGCTATTGTATCAGATACCAAAGGAACAACGACTGATCCTGTATACAAGTCGCTGGAGCTTCTTCCGCTTGGACCTGTAATGATTATTGATACTCCCGGATATGATGATATAGGTGAACTTGGAGAACTCAGAGTGAAAAAAACAAAACAAGTTCTGAATAAAACTGATATTGCAGTTCTTGTTGCTGATTCATCATGCGGTTTGACAGAATGTGACAAGGAGCTTATTGATTTGTTTAAATCAAAGGAAATTCCATACTGCATTGCATATAATAAGTCTGACTTATCGTCTGAAACTCATGAATTGAAAGAGAATGAGATATATGTCAGTGCGTTGAATAATCAAAACATATACGAACTTAAAGAAATGATTGCTCACCTTTCTGTAACAGATACAATGACTCTTAAATTGGTGGGAGATTTGATTTCACCAAATGATATAGTTGTTCTTGTAGTTCCAATTGACTCTGCAGCACCTAAAGGCCGTCTTATTCTTCCTCAGCAGCAGGCAATAAGGGATATATTGGAGGCAGGTGCAATTGCTGTTGTTACAAGGGATACGGAATACAGTGAAACGCTGAAAATACTTGAAAACAAGCCGAAACTTGTTATAACCGATAGTCAGGCATTTAAGAAAATATCTTCGGAAACACCAAATAATATTCCTCTTACATCATTTTCAATTCTTATGGCAAGATTTAAAGGACTTTTAAATACAGCAGTAAATGGTGCAGTAATGCTTGATAAGCTTAATGATAATGATACTGTACTCATTTCAGAGGGGTGTTCACATCATCGTCAGTGTGATGATATAGGTACGGTAAAACTGCCAAACTGGATTTTAAAATATACCGGGAAAAAGCTTAATTTTGAATTCAGCTCAGGAACAGAGTTTCCTGAAAATTTAAGCAAATATTCTCTCATAATTCATTGCGGAGGCTGTATGCTGAATGAACGTGAGGTAAAATACAGAATGAAATGTGCAACAGCACAAAACATACCAATTACAAATTATGGTGTTGCTATTGCTTACATAAATGGTATTCTTAAAAGAAGTATAGAAGTTATACCTGATGTATCATTATAGCATTGCTATAATTAAGACAGCTTTAACTGAAATCGGCATACAAATTTTACAATAAGAACTTGTTCTAAGCAGTAAGGAAATGTAGTAAAATAAAAGAGTAAAAATATATTATAATATTATAAATTTAATGAGGTGTAGCTATGATAGAAATAAAAGAATATCGAGGTCATATCCGCAACTGGAGAAACCTGTGCAGTGAACTGGAGATTCCTTCTGATTTAAGTCGTGAAGAACGTGAAAGAGAGATTATTCGCAGTGCATACATAAAGTGGGGATGTAAAATGTCAGAGCATATTTATGGTATGTTTGCATTTGCATTGTGGGACGAATCAGAGCAAAAGCTTTTCTGTATGAGAGATCAGTTTGGCACAAAGCCATTTTACTATTACATGACTGATAACAATAATCTTCTTTATGGTACAACAATTAGAAAGATTACAGAAAATCCTGATTTTGTTAAGAAACTGAATGTTGATATGCTCCAGATTTATATGAGTCTTACCTATGTTGCGGGTGAGGATACATTTTTCAGCGGATTAAAAAAGCTTATGCCGGGTTGTTATCTTACATGGCAGAACGGAAAACTTGATATTGTCCGCTATTGGAAACCTGAATTTAATCCTGAAAAAACTAATACACTTGAAGAATGGGCAGACGAAATTCATTCAACTCTTAAACATATAATGACTGAGGTAAAAGACGCCGACGAAACAGCAGAATCATTTTTGTCAGGCGGTGTTGACTCCTCTTATGTGCTTGCAATGTCCGATGCGAAAATGACGGATTCATGCGGATATGTTGATGAGCGTTTTGATGAGTCTGTTCTTGCTAAGAAAACTGCTGACCTGCTTGGACGCAAAAATTCAAGATGTTTGATTACTCCCGAAGAATATTTTAATATTGTACCATATGTAATGTATAATATGGAGCAGCCATTAGGTGATGCATCGGCAATAGTATTTGCAATAGCTTGTAAGGAAACAGCAAAGCATACTAAGCTATGTTATTCGGGAGAGGGTGCAGACGAATTTTTTGGCGGATATAATATGTATCGTAATGCAGAACGTTATGGCGATAATCTCAAGGATTTTTATGTCGGCAACACCAATATAATGAAAGAAGACGAAAAAAAGCGTATTCTCAAAAGTTATAATCCGAATGTACTTCCGATTAATCTTGTAAAAAATATATATGATGAAACAGAGGGACTTGATCCTCTTACAAAAATGTCTGATGTGGATATTCAAATATGGCTTGAGGGCGATATATATCTTAATGTTGACAAAATGAGCAGTGCTGCAGGACTTGAAATCAGAATGCCGCTTACTGATCTTAGAATTTTTGATATAGCTTCAAGAATGCCGTCAGAGTATAAGGTTAACAGCGAACAGAATAAGGTTGCATTAAGGACAGCTGCTTCAAAGGTATTGCCAAGTGAGATTGCTTTTCGTAAAAAGCTTGGATTTATTGTGCCTATTCGCATTTGGCTTGCTGATGAAAGGTATAATAAGGACGTAAGAGATAAGTTCAGGAGTGAAATGGCTGCACAGTTTTTTAACATTGAAGAAATTAATGCAATATTTAATGATTATATATCTGGCAATTCTGATAATTGGCGTAAAATATGGACTATTTATACTTTCCTTGTATGGTATGAGGAATACTTTATTAAAAGATAATTATTTAAGGCAGCACCGCAAAAAATTTTTGCGGTGCTGATTTTTTGCATATAGGTTCTTAACAAAATCTTAACATCAAACAAGCATTCTTAACGCACTTTAACAGCCTTTTGAGATATAATTTACATGCAGAATATTAAGCCAACACCGCATAAAGCTCACCTGACAGTTTTGCACACCATCTGTCGTACAATCTTTGTGTGGTATTGCTCTTAATTCTTCTGCAAATCTTATTAACGAAAGGCAAAATTTATGACTTTTACGGAAATCGCATCTCTATTTGGCGGACTTGCCATGTTCCTTCTTGGAATGAAAATGATGAGCGACGGTCTTGAACAAGCGGCAGGAAATAAGATGAAGCTTATTCTTGAAAAGCTTACATCAAACAGATTTTTAGGTGTAGCAGTCGGAGCTGTTATTACTGCCATTATTCAATCGTCATCTGCAACAACTGTTATGGTTGTAGGATTTGTAAATTCGGGATTGATGACCTTGCGGCAGGCAATATGGGTCATTATGGGCGCAAATATCGGTACTACTATAACAGGACAGCTTATTGCTCTTGATGTAGGAAAAGCAGCTCCAATCATGGCAATTGTTGGCATAGTATTTATTGTTTTTCTGAAATCAAAAAAACTTTATCATCTTGGCTACATCATAGGCGGACTCGGCATTTTATTTATGGGTATGTCCGAAATGAGTGACAGCATGAGTGGACTTAAAGATTCACAGACATTTACACATATAATCTCAACATTTTCAAATCCTCTTGTCGGAATACTTGCAGGTGCAGTATTCACAGCAATTATTCAATCATCATCAGCATCAGTCGGAATTTTGCAGGCATTATCAAAGAGCGGCATAATATCACTTTCAAATTCAGTATATGTTTTGTTTGGTCAGAATATAGGAACATGTATAACGGCTGTACTTGCATCAATTGGCACAAACAGGAATGCAAGAAGAACAACGGTTATTCATTTGATGTTTAATATTATTGGCACTATTGTATTTGTTACCATATGTATGCTTTTACCTTTTACAAACTGGGTGGAATCATTAACTCCGGATAATCCATCAGCTCAGATTGCCAATGTTCATACAATTTTTAATATAACAACAACGCTTATTCTTTTGCCGTTTGGTTCATATATGGAGAAAATAGCGAAAATTATTCTTCCTGAAACAGCAAATGAAAATGAAGATACGATGAAACTGCACTTTATTTCTCCGGCATCAGTAGTAAGCCATTCTATTGGTTCGGCAAGCATTGCAATTTCACAAATACAAAGTGAAATACAGCGAATGTATGAAATTGCACTTTTCAATGTTGAGGCTTCCTTTGACAGTGTAATAACTCCAAATAAAGATAAAATTGAGCAAATAAACAAGAATGAGGACTGCGTAGACTTTCTTAATGCTGAAATTTCAAAATACATATCCAGTATAAGCTCAATTGAAATGACCGAACAAGATGCGGCAGCATTAAACTCGTTTTTTCAGATAATAGGAAATATTGAACGTATAAGCGATCATGCTGTTAATATTATGGAATATTCGGAATTGCTTGAAAAAAAGAAGTACAAAATTAATCAGACTGAGTATTCTGAAATTGAAGAAATGAAAATGACGCTTATGAACAGTCTTGAACTTCTTAACTTTAATCAACTGCATATCTCAGCTGTTACATTTAATAAGATAAAAATGTCAGAAGAACATATAGATGCTTTAACAGAAAATTATCGTGGAAAACTTCTCGAAAAAATGCATTCAGGTACATGCAACGGTGATATAAATGTTATTTTTTCTGAAATGATAACTGATTTTGAGCGTATCGGTGATCATATTCTTAATCTTGCCGAATTTATGTCATACGATAGCAAACAGGTGAAAAAAAGCTGATATGTTTACAAAACAAGGCTCTCAGAATATTCTGAGAGCCTTGTTTGTTGAAAAAGTCAAGCGTTTGCTTGGCTTTTTGCATAAAGAGGTACAAAAACAATCTAATTACTAATTAATTTACTTTTCTTCATCTTTTTCATCAATAACAATTTCAGCTTCAACAACTTCTTCAGTCTTTTCAGCATCGTCCTGCTCTACAGCTTCTTCAGGAGTTACTTCAACAGGTTCCTTTTCTTCTGTTTGAGGCTTTGGGAAGTTAAGCTGAGCACCGCATGAAGCACAAAACTTATCTGTATCGCTTACTGTGCCATTACAGCTTGGACATACAAACTTGTTGCTGAGCTGCTGGAGTTCAGTATTGAGTTCATTAAGCTTCATGTTATTACTTAAAATAGTTGTAATGCTTTCTGCATAAACTTCTTCCGGATTATCTGCATGCAGCTCAAAATATTTTTTACCAATTTCAGCATATGCTCTGTTGATTTCACCTGTAACCTTGCTGATTTCTTTTTTTATTCTCATTTTATCTGCCGTTTTCTTTGATGTATCAGATACATTCTTAGCACCTTTTTCTACTGAATCTACTATAGTATCTGCAACATCTTTAACCTTATCAAAAAATCCCATAATATCTGCTCCTTTCAAATATATGTAGCCAAAACGTTTATAGCAATACAACAAAATGCTGCAACTAATCTGACAATTCAAACCGCATATTACTGCGTTGTCCTCCTCACCATACGACAGTATGCTTTCGTCGTCCGCCTTGTACTATGCGGTTTGTTTTTGCCATCTTATGTCGCATTATTTTATTGCATTGCTATAGTTTAAGGCAACACTGCACAAAGCACGTCAAAAGACTTTGCACGTCATAAACTTGCAAATTTTCCGTCATATTACAAATAATTTTCTCACCATACGACAGTATGCTTTCAAAAATTCTATGTAATCTGACGAAAAATATATCTGCGTTTCTGCTGCACAAGCTTTGTGCGGTGTTGCCCTAAGACAATTTCTCATGCCTTTATCGATATTATCTATTATATCGACACTAATTATTTTAGCACACAACAAATAATGTGTCAACGGATTTCACATATTATTCACTAAAAAGTTACCCTATTTTTAAAGAATTAACAGCACGTTTTGCTGCTTCTGAAAAGTCACTTACTGTAGACGAATAAAGGGTCATTACAATATCTCCCTTATTTACGCTTTCTCCTATCTCCCTTTCAATAACAATACCTGCTGACATGTCGATTTTTGAACCTTTTTTAGTTCTTCCTGCACCAAGGCAAAGTGATGTCATACCAATTTCTTCACTGTTCATTTCAATAATCGTGCCGCTTTTTTCTGATTTAACCTGATATGAATAAATCGGCTGAGGAAGTCTTGAAACATTTTCTGTAATTTTACAATCGCCGCCATGCAGTTCAATAGTTTTTCTCAGAACTTCAAGTGCTGCTCCGCTTGAAACTGCTTTCTCCGCCTTTATTATGCTTTGTTCAAATGAGCTGATACCGGCCATTTCAAGCATTTTAGCTGACAATTCCATACACAAATCGTACAAACGTCCTTTTCTGCTTCCGTTCAACACTTCTATTGCTTCTGCGACCTCCAAAGCATTCCCTATATTTCTTCCAAGAGGCACGTTCATATCAGTTACCATTGTACAGCACTTTTTGCCTGCCATAGATCCGATTTTTTTCATAATATCAGCAAGCTTTTCAGCTGATTCAATCGTTTTCATAAAAGCTCCTGAACCATATTTTACGTCAAGTAGGATACAGTCAGCATTCATAGCAAGCTTCTTGCTCATGATACTTGCACATATAAGAGGAATACTGTCAACTGTTGCAGTTGCATTTCTCAGCTCATATATTTTTTTATCAGCAGGACATATTTTTTTACTTTGTGATATAATTGAAAATCCCGTTTTATTGACAATGTCTATAAATTCTGAAAAATCAAGTTCCGTTCTGTATCCTTTTATGCTTTCAAGCTTATCAATCGTTCCGCCTGTATGCCCCAGTCCTCTGCCGGACATTTTAGGAACATAAGCACCGCATGCTGCTGCAATAGGCCCTATTATCAGACTGGTTTTATCTCCAACACCGCCTGTACTGTGCTTGTCAACTGTTATACCGTTAATTCTGCTTAAATCAAGAATTTCACCAGAATCACGCATTGACATTGTAAGTGTCATGGTTTCTTCGTCATTTATTGAGTTTAGGCAAACTGACATAAGCCATGCTGACATTTGATAATCAGGAACATTTCCATTTGTATATTCATTTACAATCCATGAAATTTCATCTTTAGTCAGACTTATATGGCGTTTTGTTTTATTTATTATATCACAGCAATTCATTTTATACCTCCTGTTCTTTGTGCGGTATTGCCTTAACACAGTTTTATTGTATGTATTTTACCACATTTGCATTAACAAGTCAACATGAATTTATTATTTTTCTACAACAATTTTATAATTGCAGCCAGAACTACATAAGGTACACCAAGAATTATACTGCCTGCTATATTAAATTTATTTAATGGTGGAACTTCACCTATAAACAATCCGTATTTGTTCAGAAGTACCAATGCAGCAAATCCCAAAATGTCGCTAAGCAAAAATGAAAACAGCTTTTTCCTGCATTTTAGAAAATAAATTCCGTTAACCACTATTATTATTCCGCATATTATTTTAAATATCTCGTCTGTATTCATTTTTTACCTCCTATAGCAAAATATAAGCCAATGCAAGAACAAGCTTCATATCTGCACCCTCACGAATAAGAAGGTATATTACTGCAAGAATTGTAATCCTATCGCTATCCAGACCTTCTTTAAAGAGCTTGCCAATGTTATCGGTAAGAACATCTTTTTTGGGAACATCATTTGTATGATTTATATTTACAGCGGCTTTATGCTCGTCTTTTGATAATGCAGATTTATCAGCAGCAGGTTCTTCGTTCTCTTTTTTTCCCTGTGAATAGTGAGAACTATTAACAGCGGAACGCATATACATCTCTCTTGAACGTCTTATTGCGTCCTGACGCATTGAATTAATTTGCCATTTATTATATGCTGCCATTTTTTTCACCTCTTTTGATAAAAACTTGTTCCGATTTTATATACATATTAGGCAACGCCACATAAGCTTTGTGCGGTGTTGCCATTACAAAAAATCTTTAAGCATTCCGCTGTCTTTCAATACCTTCCATACAGCAAGCAGTTTCATTATTTTTATTGCTTTGTCTATTTTTTGCTGTCGTTCTTCTTTTAAATGAGGCTTTAGCGCAAGCAATAAGTCTGTATTTTTATCCTTTTGTGAAACTGCTCCCATTATGTCCTGCAATTTTGTAAGCATACTGAAATCGAAATTGTCAAATATTCCTCCGCTTTCGCTGCTTTTCTCTGAGCTTTCACCGGCTTCTTCTTTACTATCAGCATTTTCATTGCTTTCATCAGGTACAGAGGACATGAACATCTGAGCTAACTCTGAAATTTGCTTCATGCTTTCTTCGTCAGATAAAAGCTCTCCTATTTTCTCCATCAGATTATCCATGCCTCTGCCCTCACTCTTTAAAACTTATTCTCCGGAAAGCTTCTTATAAAGCGCTTTTGCCTGTGGTGTGCTCATAAGCTTTTCTACTATTTTCGGATTGTTTACAGCCTGCTGAAATTTTGCTGCATCATTTTTATTCATTCCGGAAATTGCACTGTCAAACTTGCCTTCTTCAAGCTCTTTTTTCAGCTTTTCGGGAGCAACTCCAAGCTTTTTGCTTACAACATTAAGAAGTCCCTCAATTCCTTTAGGATCAATGTTTTGTCTTTGCATAACAGCCTCCACTATAATGTATTTGCTTGACTTTTAAATATTATATGTTATAATTAAAACATATAGAACTTTAAGGAGATTTTACATGCGTATAATTGTTATTTCTGATACACATGGTGATTATCGTGCATTGGATAAAATAGTTTCTTCACATATTCATACTGCTGATCTTTTCATCCATTTGGGTGACGGAAGACGTGAAATAGACAGCATTTTAATTAAATATCCTGAAATTGAAAACAGATTTTTGTATGTTGCCGGAAACTGCGACTTTGCTTCATCAGGAAGTCCGTATATCTGTATGTGCGTTGACGGTCATAAGCTAATTGCAGTACATGGTCACAAACAAGGCGTAAAGTATTCCCTTGATTCTCTTAAAGCTGCTGCTTTGGAGAATAATTGTGACATTGCACTTTATGGTCATACTCACTGCCGATTTATGTCATATGATGATGGACTTTATATTATGAACCCGGGAAGTGCTTCATGTCCCAGAGATTTTAAAAGCCCTTCTTACGGACTGATAGACGCAAGTGAAAAAGGCGTTGTTATGAATATTGCTGAAGTCAATACTCTATAATAATAACATATATAATGCTGTCTATAATAGTATATTCAAATTCAAGGCTTTTGTGCATAAACTCTCACGACTAATGAAAGGAAACACCTATGTTTAATATTGATTATCTTAATTTGGATTCATGCAGAAATGCGATGTCAAAATGCAAAAAAACATACAATATATGTGCTTTTTTATTTTTTATACCTTTTATTGTTATGATTATTCTTGATTTATTTCTTATATTATCTCTGCCTTGTGTTACTCAATATTTTATTGATTTGATTTTTAAGAGTCTGTCTTCACAAGCTAAAATCTACGCAACAGGGTTTGTAAATTGGAAATGATACAAATATTTTCTTGGTAAAAAGTTTTAATTTCATAGTCCTTTGACAAACGCCTAGACCA
>ERZ857480.14332-NODE-21998-length-29780-cov-11.0000_pt1 | contig 29780 bp, 22 predicted proteins | sample MGYA00519767_ERZ857480 | MGnify/ENA primary metagenome ERZ857480 (study PRJEB31778, sample SAMEA3449210) | human gut metagenome | biome: human gut; feature: human-associated habitat; material: faeces | place: United Kingdom | collected 2010/2012 ...
CTTTGAGCAGATGCGGGTGCAGGTCTATGAAGCAACCTACAAGCAGGAAAAGGACGATCCGGATGGCGTGACCATAGACTTTGACGGTCTGGTTGTCGATGCGAAAGCAGATCCGGAGGCAGGCGTTGCAACGACCGTCATCACCAAGCAGGCTGTGGGCGTTGCGGAAACCGTTGATGTGGGAATCGGCTACGAACAGGAAAACGCACCGGGCGTGATTACGTTCCGCACCGTACCGATCAGCGCACCGGTATATTTTTCGTGGCAGGACGGCACAAAAGCCGATATGTACTATAAAGGCGGGGTTTGCTACGCGACGATCAAGATGCCAGCCTCCGCAGTCGATCATCTGTACGAGGATATCGTACCGACCTTAAACTTCATGCACTACGACTCCGAGGGAAACAAAGTGCCGCTGAAACTCGACTGGTACTCGAGCCTTTCCCCAACCAAACCGCGTGTCGAGTTTACCAGTAGAGACGGACTTGCAGACGGCATTACGGTTGTCGCAAAACGCATCGAGTCCCTAGAGGCAGGCGGCGAGACGATGTACGCAATCGAAATCGTTACCAATCAAGGCGAAGATACCCCGTTAGAGCTGACCTTTGCGGACGGCTATACCATGGATATCTACTGTGCAGAAACTGCATCCGGCAGCGGGGTTGGCGTACTGGATCTGTCGAATGTCTATGAGACGACAAGATACACACAGTCTCATCTGATTGAAACCATCACCACAGATGCAAACGGAAAAGCGACCTCAAAGCTGCTGCCGCTTGGAAAATACATCATCAGAGAGCTGGCGGCTGAGGAAAAATACTTAAATGACAGCAAAGAGCAGCTCGTAGAGCTGAAATACAAGAATCAGTTCACGCCGCTGGTGTGGAATCTGAATACCTTTGAGAACCAATACTTTACGGCGCAGCTTGATCTGTCGAAAATCCTCGAAACGGGGTTTCAGTCGAGCCAGTACAAACCGCCGCAGCCGGGACAGATCGTAAAATTCGGACTGTATGCGGCAGAAGACATCAAGGCAGCGCATAACGGCATCCTGCAGGTTTTCACAAAGAAAATCAAAAAGGATACGCTGCTTGACGTTTTCACCATCACCTACGAGGAAAATGGCAGTATTCTGGTAAATACCAAGCTGCCGCAGGGACGTTACTACCTCAAGGAAATGAAAACCACAGAGGACCATATCCTAAGCGATCTGAAATATCACTTTGCGGTCAAGGAAGAAGCGGGGGACTACTCGGGTGATACTGCCTTTGACTATGTAAAACATGACGGTATCTATGGACGCTTTGTCCTCGAAGAAAAGCATCATGTCAAAACCATCATCATGGTAGAAGGGAGACTTCCGATGCCCGCGATCAGTATTGACGGACTTTCCTATCCGCTGGATGCTGACTTTACCTCTATCGATGAGAAGATCAAAATCACCGCAAATACCGACTATACCGAAATCACCGTAGATACAAAAAAAGGCGAAACGACCAATATCACCCTGCCAAACGGCAAGGTGCTGACAGTGCGCCCGTCTGAAAGCGGAAACGGCTTTGACTATACGGCAGATGGTGTGACAAAGACCTTTACCCCAAGAGGCACCTATACCGGATACCATGCAGCCTATGAGGAGCTTTGGACTCCGGTAGCAGGAGAAGACCTCAATACCTATACACCGGAATTTACCTTAACAGGCGCGGGAAGTGACAAGGCAAATGTCGTGCTGAACGCAAAAATCACGCATGAACCGTCTGTGACCATTACCACTAGGGAAGAACTCATTGACCCTGCAAAGCCGGAGCTGGGCTTTCAGACTGTCGATGTCAAGACCGGAAACCTTACGCCAAAGGGCAATCAGATCTTTAAGCACAGCGCCGTCATTTCTGTGACAAACGGCGTGGATAACGTGATCCAGCAGGCCTTTACGCGCACAAGCGGCAAAAAGAGCGTAACCGAAACGCTTGACCCATCGGGTCTGATCACCCTAAACACCAAGGACAAGCTGACGCTTTCGCTCATCGGTACCGATGCACTCGTCACTGTTTCGATGGATAAGTACGGCGTGGTCAGCGCGAAAATCGAAAACGTGCTGCCGGGACTTTTCCTCGAAGATGCGCACCCGCAGATTACCTCGACAGGGGCGTTCGATACCGCAAAGACTTACCGCTTCGCAAAGAATGTCACCCTCGGAAGACAGGACACCTCTGCGGATAAGCTGATGATCAAGCTTAGCTCCGATAACAAGGATGGCTTTGCGATTGAGAACGAGCATAAGCCGGAGGTGGAATTTGTAAAGGTGGATAAGAACGACGTAACCAAAAAGCTTTCCGGTGCAGTCTTTGAAATCTGGTCTGCAAAAGAGTCCGGAGAATGGACGGTAGAGCCGGACAGCAGGCTCGGCACCTATACGACAGATGCAAACGGACATTTCATCGCAAATCTGGATTACGGCATCTACTTCTGGCGCGAAGTGCAGGCTCCGGCAGGCTATGCGCCGGAAGACTATGACTATCACAGCTTCCGCGTGATCAAAGGAGTACCGCAATATCAGTTCGTGATCGCAAACAAATCGGGTACGCCGCCGCCATATGAACCGGGCGGTCCGACCTATCAGATCGAACTCAAGAAGGTGGATAAGGAAACAAGAGAATCCCTTGCCGGAGCAGAGTTTGAGCTTTGGTCTGCAAAACTTGCAGACGACGGTATCACGCTCGTGCCGGATGCAAAGCTGGTGACGAAGAACCTCGTCACAGGACAGTACGGCATCGCAAGAGTCACCGTCTCTCATAAAGGAAAATTCTTCTACCGCGAGGTCAAAGCCCCGACAGGCTACGAAGCGGATACCGACTTCCATTTAATTGACACAAGCACCACCGTAGACCTCATTACGCGGGTCGAAGTGGAAAATGAGAAACTTCCGGAAGAAAAGGAAGAACCAAAGAAGCCGTATCGTCCAACCAAACCGGACCAACCTCCACAGCCTGATAAACCGAAAAAAGCGAAGGAGGTACCGAAGACGGGAGATCCTTTGCCGCTGCGCAGGATGCTTGTATTGCTTTTTGCATCCGGACTTGGACTGCTTGTCGCGACAAGAAAGTCAAACAACAAGGAAGAGAAAAAATCTCAGCCGCGTTGGTGATTCTGCGATGGCACAAGAAAAAAATAGAAATTAGCTGTTTACTTTTCTTTCTTCGTGTGATACAATTAACAAAGTTTCACTACTTAGCAGAGAAAAGAGGACAACAAGAGATGGGAATCGTAGTAGGGATCGATATCGGCGGCAGTACGACAAAAATTGCAGGCTTTCAGGGAAAAGACATGCTGATACCGGTTCAGATTTCGGCGAACAACGCCATCGCCTCCCTGTTTGGCGCGTTCGGTAAATTTTTGTATGATAATAAACTGGCGCTGGAGGATATCCAGCAGGTCAATTTGACCGGTGTCGGCTGCAGCGCGGTCGATCAAGCCATTTACGGACTGCCGACCTACAGGGTTGATGAGTTTACAGCCAATGGCGTCGGCGGCGGCTATTTCGCGCAGGGTAAGAAGGAGTTTATGGTCGTCAGCATGGGAACCGGCACTTCCTTTGTCGGGGTCAAGGACGGCATCCCAACGCACTTGGGCGGCATCGGCATCGGCGGCGGCACGATCATCGGGCTTTCCAAGCTGATGCTGAATACATCGGACATTGACAAGATCCAGGAGCTTGCGTTGGGCGGACAGGTCGGACACATCGATCTGCGCGTCGGCGATATCTCCGAGAAACCACTGCCGGGGCTGAATCTGGAAGTGACGGCTTCCAATTTCGGCAAGGCATCCTCCAGAGCAAGCTGCGAAGATAAGGCGGCAGGAATCGTGCACATGGTCATTGAATCGATCTGTCAGACAGCGGCATTGATCTCGCAGGGCACGAATATGAAGGATTTCATCCTGATCGGTGCGCTGACGAATTTCCCGGAGTGCGAGGCAGTTTGCGGCATGATCAAAACACTTTTTCCGGATCTGAATTTCTATGTACCAAAGGACGGAGAATACGGAACCGCGATCGGTACTGCCCTGGCAGAAAAATGCTGTCTGAAGCATATTGCGGGCTGATTCCCTAACATAAAAAATCTCGAATTTTTACGCCAAGACCTTGATAAAATATACGGGTTTTGGCGTATTTTTGTGGGATCTACAAAGAAAAATATAAAATACATAGAAAAAAACACAAACTTAAATTGACAAACGCGATAGATGGTGCTATAACCAAAATATCTTTGCAGAAGGTTTTGGGGAGGCAGAAGAAATGAAAGAGATAAAAAAGACAACACAACTCTACGAAGGCAAAGCAAAAAAAGTATACAGCACCAACGATCCGAATTATGTGATCGTATCCTACAAGGATGACGCGACAGCGCTGGACGGATTGAAAAAGGGCACGATCACAGGGAAAGGCGTCATCAACAACAAAATGTCGAATTATCTTTGCAGTATCTTGGAGGAAAAAGGGATTCCAACACACTTCGTTGAGGAACTCAATGATCGCGAAACACTGGTCAAGAAGGTTTCCATCGTACCGCTGGAGGTCATTATCCGCAACATTTCCGCCGGTTCCTTCGCGAAACGCTACGGTGTAGCGGAGGGCATTGTCTTTGATGAGCCGACGATTGAATTTTCTTATAAAAATGATCAGCTGCACGATCCGCTGCTGAACGCTTATCATGCGCGCGCGCTCGGTCTGGCGACAGAAACAGAAATCGAGACGATCAAACGCTACGCGTTTCAGATCAATGAGATTTTGCGGGAGTTTTTTTTAGAGCGTAAGGTGAAACTGGTCGATTTTAAGATGGAATACGGCAGACTGGCGGACGGCACGATCGTGCTGGCGGACGAGATTTCACCGGACACCTGCCGGTTTTGGGACAGCGAGACCAACGAAAAACTGGATAAGGACCGTTTTCGCCGCGACATGGGCGGCGTCGAGGACGCGTATCACGAAATGATGAAGCGCGTGTTCGGCGCGTAGCGCAGGAGGATGATATGAGTAGTTTGAGAGAAGAATGCGGCGTATTTGGCGTATTTTCACCGCAGACCTCGGATGTAGCAAGCACTGCCTATTACGGACTGTTCGCCCTGCAGCACCGCGGGCAGGAGTCCTGTGGGATTGTGGTCAACGATGACGGCATCTTTCAATCCTATAAAGATACCGGACTGGTCAACGATGTGTTTACCCCGCAGATCCTGGCAAAGCTTGGCGAGGGGAATATGGCGGTCGGACATGTGCGCTACGGCACAACAGGCGGCAATGACCGCAGCAACGCGCAGCCGATCGTCGTGAATCATATCAAGGGCCGCATGGCGCTGGCGCACAACGGCAATATCGTCAACTGCGAGCAGCTCCGGCGCGAACTGGAGCTGGAAGGTTCGATTTTTTCGACCACGAGTGATACCGAGGTCATTTCCTATATCATCACCAAGGAAAGACTCAAGGCGCCGTCCATCGAACAGGCGGTTAATCAGGCGATGCGGCGTGTCAAAGGCGCCTACTCTCTGGTTATCATGTCGCCGTCTAAACTCATCGCGGTACGCGATGCGCACGGTTTCCGTCCGCTTTGCTACGGCAAGACCGAGGATGGACGTTATGTTGTCGCCTCCGAAAGCTGCGCCCTGGATGCGGTCAGCGCGAAATTTATCCGCGATATCCGGCCGGGCGAGATCGTCGTCTTCGATCAGGACGGCGCACGTTCGATCACAGACCACTGCGGTGAGGCGGACGGTTCCCTCTGTGTGTTCGAATATATCTATTTCGCACGTCCGGATTCCGTCATTGATGGCTGCAGCGTGCATAACGCGCGGATGCGCGCGGGCGCGTTTTTGGCGCTCGAACATCCGGTGCAGGCAGATGTCGTTATCGGCGTGCCGGATTCCGGTCTGGACGCGGCGGTAGGCTATGCGAAGCAGGCGGGAATTCCTTATGAGATTGGCTTTATCAAGAATAAGTATATCGGCAGGACCTTCATCCAGCCGGGGCAAAAGAGCCGCGAGGACAAGGTCAAGATCAAGCTGAACCCCATCGCGGACGTCGTGCGGGGCAAACGGATCGTGATGATCGATGATTCCATCGTGCGCGGCACGACCAGCGCGCGCATCGTCAAGCTGCTGCGCGAGGAAGGCGCGAAGGAGATTCACATGCGGGTTTCCGCCCCGCCGTTTTTGAATCCCTGCTATTACGGTACGGACATCGATTCCCGCGAAAATCTGATCGCGGCAAGTCACAGCGTGGAAGAAATCGCTAAAATCATCGGCGTGGATTCTCTCGGCTATCTCAGTGTGGAGAGCGTGAAGCAGATCGCCAAGGGTCTGCATGGCACCGGTTACTGCACAGCGTGCTTTGACGGAGCCTATCCGACCGAGATTCCGGAAACAACCTCCAAGAATCGTTTTGAGTCGAAGATCTCGGCGCAGGAAAAGAAGCAAGAATCTGAAGAAAAACTATGAAGTGGGGAAGATGTGCAGCTGGCGCGCTCAGCGGTTGCTGATGGCGTAGAGGATGTGTCCGAGCTCCGCGATATACAGCTTTTTTTTCGCGAGATCCCGCAGGGAAAGCATACCGACCAAACGCTCATTTTCGACGACAGGCAGACGGTGCACCGCAAATTCGGAAAATTTCATGGCCGCGTCGCGCAGTTCCTCCCTTGGCGCGGTCGTCACAGGCTGCGTGGTCATGATTTCACCGGCGGTTTTGGCGAAGCCATCCCGCATGATCACATCGCGGTCGGTGATGACCCCCAGCAGATGACTCTGCGCGTCGCAGACGGGCACCATACCGACATTTTCGCTGCGCATGCAGGCAATGACGGCGCTCACGGGATCTTCCGGCTTGACGGAAGTGATATAGGATGACATCAGGTCCTTGACGAACATAAGGGAAACCTCCTTGTGGGATGCGCGATCAGTAGATCAGTACAAGATAACGATACGAAAACGAAAAGACGCTTCGCGGCGTCTTTTTTGATTACATAGGAAATATCGCTTGCGATGTTTCCGGAATATTGACAAAAGTACCTTGCAAAGCGGCGCTTTTGAATGAGCGCCATATGTGCATAGAAAGCTGTATTTTGTTAGGCACACTTTTGTCTTTTGTTTTTGCCGCTGTGTATAGGATTCGCGGCAAAGGCGATTTTTATGCGTGCCGTGTGGCAGGCAGAAAGGATCAGAGAGCTTTCGCGTGATCCAGACGCCAGAAGCTCCTGGAGAACAGCAGCAAAATCGCGTAGATTTCCAATCTTCCGGCAATCATCAGGAAGGTCAGAAAAAGCTGCGAGAAGCCGTTAAACATGCCGAAATATCCGCTGCATCCCGGTGTACCGAGCGCCATGCCGGTGTTGGTGAAGATGGCGAGCGTCGTCGTAATCGTCGTTTCCAGATCGAAATTGTTCCATGACAGAACCAGACAGGAAAAGAAAAATACCCCAAAAAACAGCAGGATATGCGTGGTAATCGCGGAAACCTTATCCGCGGACAGCGCTTTGCCGTCAACGACAACCGCCTTGACCGCGTTCGGATGAATCTGCTTGAAAATGCCGCGTTTAATCAGCTTAAGCAATACGATGATGCGGATGACCTTGAGGGAGCCGGAGGTGGACATACAACAACCGCCGACAAACAGCAGGCTGAACAGAACAACAGTCGGAAAGGTCGGCCATTCCGGATAATCACAGACATAGTAGCCGGAGGTGGAAATAAAGGAGACAACTTGACAGAGTCCGTCCTTGATTGCCTGCCAGAGACTGGAGTAGGTGCCTGTGACCCACAGGGAGAAGGCGATCAGCAGGGTAGCTGCCGCGATAATCACGCCAAAGATTCGAACCTCAATATTCTTGAAGAGGCTCTGCGGACTGCCGCAAAGCGCAAAATAGTAAAGGGTGTAATTGAGGGACGAGAGAATCGTGAACAGCATGACCACCGCGCGAATATAGGTGGAGGTGAAGGCTGCCGCGTTGCTCGAAGTGATCACTAACCCCGCGGTACTAATACTGCTGAAGGTATTGATCAGCGCGTCAAACGGAGAGAGCGGCCCCAGCGCGAGCAGGAGGAATTCTGCCGCCGAAAAACTGATATAGGTCAGATAGAGAAATTTTCCCGTATCCGAAAAGTGACCGCCGATTTTTTCGAGGCTTGGACCGGTGGCTTCCGCGGAAGCAATCGACTGTCCGCTGATGCCCAGGACCGGAAAGATGGAAACCAAAAGCACAAGGATTCCCATGCCGCCCAGCCAGTTGGAAACCGCCTTCCAGAGCAAAAGACAGCGAGGAAGCTCATCCAGCGCGAATACGGTGCAGCCGGTTGTCGTAAAACCGGCGACGGATTCAAAATAGCAACTGATGAAGGAATAATCTTTGCCGCAGTAATAAAAAGGGAAAGCCCCGATAAAAGAGCAGAAAATCCAACTCAGACAGGCAATCAGGTGGCCTTCATGAAAATGCAGTTTGATTTTGTCGAAGTGCATCTGTGTCAGAATGATGAAGCCGATACAGATGCAAAAAATACTGACAGTAAAAAGGGGAGAGGCTGCCTGCCATTCCCGAAAGTGGAGTCCAACTACAGCGCAGGGCAGCATAAACAGCCCTTCTAAAAGCGTGAGAACTCCCAATATTTTGATCAGTACGCGAAGATTGATATGCATGCCAAAGCCCCTTTACTTTGTTTTGTTTGAATTCCAATAGTAGCGCGAAAACAGCGCGAAAACCGTAATTAGCTCCAGTCTGCCGGCCAGCATTAAAAAGCCGCATACGACCGTCGAAAAATCCGACAGGATGGAGAAGTTGCAAGTCGGTCCAAGCAGGTGGAAGCCGGGTCCGATATTTCCCACACAGGTGGCAACCGCCGAAAAGGTGGATATAAAGTCCAGATTATCGACGGAAACCAGCAGGGTGCCGACAAAAATGACCGCGATATAGGTCAAGACGAAGTTCGTGATTTTGATGACAACTTCGGTCGGCAGCTCTGTGTCGTTGAGCGTGATCGGCACGATCCGGTTCGGATGCAGGCGCAGAGAAAAACTCCTGCGGATCAGCTTCAAACAGATCAAAACGCGGACGCATTTGACACCGCCGGAGGTCGACGAGGAACTGCCTCCAAAAAAGAACAGACACAGGAGGACCATCTTCGAAAAGGTCGGCCAAAGGTCGTAGTCCGCGGTCATATAGCCGGTCGTCGTTATGATGGAAACAATTTGAAACGCGCTGTCCAGCAGAGAACGAAGCGGATCTTGAAAGTGTGAAAAAAACTGATTCGCCGCGAAAACCAGCAGGGTGGCTACTCCGATAATCGCGAGATAAAAACGGTTTTCCTCATCGCGCAGGAGGGCAGCCAGTCCGCGCTTGCGAGTCATGGTCAGATAAAGCAGATTGAAATTTGTTCCTGCCAGAATCATGAACAGCAGAATGACAATCTGAATATACGGACTGTCAAAATGCGCGATACTGTTGTTATAATTGGAGAATCCGCCGGTTCCGATCGTGCCGAAGCTGTGGAGGAACGCGTCAAAAAAATTCATGCCGCCGAGTTTGAGCAGCAGCACCTCCGCTAGCGTAAAGACCAGGTAGAGCAGGTAGAGATTGCGGGCGGTATCCGAAAAATGCGCCGTCAGCTTGTCCTTGGTCGGACCCGGTGTTTCCGCGTTAGCCGCAATCTGTCCGCTGATACCCAGCACCGGCAGCAGCGCCATCACGAAGACGACGATGCCCATACCGCCGAGCCAGTGCGTGAAGGAACGCCAAAAAAGCAGGGAGTTTGGCATGGCCTCGATGTCGGTCAGAATGGAAGCGCCTGTGGTAGTGAAGCCGGAGCAGGACTCGAAAAATGCATCCGCCGCCGATGGAATCGCGCCGGAAAGCCAAAAGGGCAGCGCGCCGATGACGGAGCAGAGCAGCCAGCTGACAGACACCACAAGAAAGCCATCCCGGACTTTCATTTTTTCCCGAGAAGGCTTGCAGCATTGTCTGATGATCAATCCGAAACTGAGGCATACGAGCAAAACAATCGCGAATGCCCTGGCGGAACTGTTTTCATGGTAATACACCGCTTGGATAAACGGTATCAGCATTGAGGCGGCCAGCACCAGAAGCATCGCGCCTTGAATGCGGACCGTATTTTGAAATCTCGTGCCCATGCTTGTCCTTTCCTGCATTGTCCTATGTTTATCTTAAAAAACCGCGCTTGACGGTCATCAGCTTTTCGAGCTCGCCGATGTCCGAAAGCAGACAGAAAATCGTGACCTTGTCGTCCTCGTGAATCATCGTCTGTCCGTTCGGAATGATGACATTGTTGCCGCGGTGAATCGCGGCGATCAAAACCCCGTCAGGCAGCTGAATCTGCGCGAGTGGAACGTTGGCGAGCTTCATGTCGTTGGTCGCGATAATTTCCATGATTTCCGCCTGTCCCTGGATCAGCAGGGAGGAAATAATGCGTTTGGAGCCCTGGATATAGCGCAGAATCGTGCTGGCGACGATGTCCAGTGGGTTCAGCACCATATCGATGCCCATCTGCTCAATGAGGTCCTTGTAGCTTTCGCGGCTGACCTTGGAAATGACGTCCTCGACCTTAACCTGCTTGGCAATCAGCGCGAGCAGAAGATTTTCTTCGTCGAGACCGGTCGCGGCAATGAAGGCATCCATCTCTTCGAGATTTTCTTCTTCCAGCAGCGCCTGATCGGTCGCGTCGCCATGCAGCACCATGACATCGTCAAGATGCGTGGAAAGGTAATAGCAGCGATTCTTGTCCTTTTCGATGATCTTGACAGCGATACCAAATTCCGAGAGGCGTTTCGCCAGATAAAATCCGGTTTTACCGCCGCCCGCTATCATGACTTTTTGCAGATCGGTATATTTGCCGCGCTCGTAGACGCGGTTGTGCAGCTCGGTAATTTCATTCTTTTCGCCGATCAGGTAGAGGGTATCGTGATCCTCAACGATGGTGTCGCCATGCGGAATGATGATCTTACCGTTTCTGGAAATCGCTACGATCAGCATGTTCGGCAAAAGATTCGGCACCTGCCGCATGGTGAGGTTGATCAGGCGGCTCATTCTGCGGACATTGAACTGGACCATGGCAACCTTGCCGCTGGTAAAGATACCGTTGGTCAGTGTGTATTTTTCGACCAGATACTTGTAGATCTCGAGCGTGATGGACAGATCCGGATTGACAATGTGGTCGATATTGAGGGTTTCCTTGATAAAATCAATCTGGTTCATGTGCTCCGGATCTCGTACGCGCGCGATGACCTTGGAACAGCCCATCTTTTTGGCGAAGGACGCGATGATCATGTTCTTCTCATCGCTGTCCGTACAGGCGATGAGAAAATCAAAGGTATCGATGTCATTGCGTCTGAGCAGGCTGACCTGCTTGGCATCGCCGACGACGGTCAGTACGTCGTACTGATGGGAAATGCGATTGATGATCGCTTCGTTTTTATCTATGATGGTGATCGAGTGATTGCCTCCGGCTAGCGCGTTGGTCACTTTCATACCAAGCTTGCCGGCACCGACGATGGCTATTTTCATGAGAACCTCCTATATTGCTTCATTGATATATTATCAAAACACGTTTTCGATTATTTTGCAAGCAAAAAAAATGTTAAGAAACTACAAGCGGCAACAAGTGTAAACACCACGAATATATTCTAACATATTATTTATAATTTGCAAGTCATTGCCGTTTCGTGTACAATAGAAAATATGCGAGATAGTGTTAAATCGCTGAAAAAATGAAGAAGGGATGAAACAGGCTTATGAAAATCAAGCGTTTGGTCGGCGGAAGTCTGGAGAGCAACGGCTATATCATCAGCCGCGCGCGCGGCGGCAGCTGTTATGTCATTGATCCGGGCTATGAGCCGAAACGGTTTATTACGTATATAGAAGAGGAAGAACTGCGCGTGCTGGGCGTAATTTTGACCCATCACCATCACGATCATGTGGGCGGCGCGGAAAAACTGCGCGATTATTTTAGCTGTCCGGTCATGATGCACGAGCAGGACGCGTTTCTCTATCGACGTCCGGTGGACAGACTGCTGCGAGACGGAGACGAGCTTGATCTGGATGGGGAGACGCTGAGCGTTTACCATACGCCGGGACATACGCGGGGTTCTATCTGTATTCTGTCAGAAAAGAGCAAGGTGGTATTCACCGGAGATACGATTTTCGATACGGATCTGGGAAGAACAGATCTGCCGGATGGCAGCCCGCGGGATATGATTCGCTCCTGCAGGGATGTCATCAACAAATGGTCGAATGCGTATACGATTTATCCGGGGCATGACGGCTCCGCGACAATGAAGCAGGTACGCCAATATAATCAGGAATTTTTGGATTGCCTGGGGAAATGAGGAAATACATGAAAAGGAAGAACAAGGCGAAAACCGAGACCGCAAGTTCCGGTCCGGTTTACGGCGGCGACTTTGATTTTGATACGATCCGCATGATCGCGCTGGATCTGGACGGCACGACCCTGACACGAAGCGGGCTGACTCGCAGAACGAAGGAAACCTTAGAGGAGGCGATCCGTCGAGGCATTCAGGTGGTGATCGCGACCGGACGTGTGTATGCTTCGCTGCCGGAGCCGGTAAAAAAGCTGCAGGGGCTGCGGTACATCATCACCTCCAACGGCGCGCATATTTCGGATGCGGCGACCGGAGAGATTCTTTACTCCGATTGCATGGACCCGAAGGCAGTGGACGAAGTTTTAACGATTCTGCCGCGGGAGCCGTATCCGGTGGAGGTATTTACCGGAGGGAAAGCCTATATCGCCCGCAGCGTGTATGAGGATCTCGCGGAGAACGGCTCAGACTTTATGAGTGTAAAGTATGTGATGCGGACCCGAACGCCTGTGGACGATATTTATGAGCTGATGCGGGAACACAAAAATGCGATTGAAAACATCAATGTGCATTTTCCGGAGCAGACCGCGCGCATTCGCATGTGGGAAAGATTCGCGAAGCTGCCGCGCATGACGGTGACTTCCTCCACACACCATAATATCGAAATCGGCGGCGTGACAACCAGCAAAGCCCGCGCGCTCGCGGAAATTTGCGGCAAACTGGGATTGGAATTATCGCATGTGATGGCATTCGGCGACAGTCCCAACGATCTGGCGATGCTCGAAGAATGCGGGTTTGGCGTGGCGATGGGGAACGCCACCGAGGACATCAAAACGGCGGCCGATTTTGTGACGATTACCAATGAAGAGGAGGGAGTTGCTTATACCGTCCGCACCCTGCTTTTCCACGAAAAGGACGGTGCGCCTGCGCGCGTGTCGCCGCGTGAACGCCTGCGCGCGTGGCTGAGGCGGGGAAAGTAAAGGCGTATAGAGCCTGACGACTCCTGTGTGATTTTTTCTGTGAGAAGTGAAAAACTGACAAAACATCTGTTTTCTATCTGTGAAAATGGATGTTTTTTTGTTCCAAAATAGTATTTGACAATAAATAGAATTTGTAGTAGTATTTAGTAAAAAGAGAAATGGAACGAAAAGGATATAATGGAATGATTAAGAAAAATAAGAAGGAGAAGGGAAACGAAAACAGGGCGTGGAACGGCGCAGAGGAATTCGCGGATGCCGGGAAGAAGGCACAAAACTATCGCAAAGCTGTCGGATACGCGGGAGAGGAACTTGCGGCGCTGCTGCTCCTGCAGCGGGGCTACCGAATCCTGGCGCGCAATTTCAGCTGTCAGGTGGGCGAAATCGATATCATCGCCGAAAAAGACGATTTACTGAGTTTCGTGGAGGTTAAAACCAGACTTAGCGACACCTACGGCGCAGGCAGGCTGGCGGTCAACCGACCAAAACAGCGGCATCTGCGCGCCGCCGCGCAGGTCTATCTGCAGGAATATACTGGAAGCTGCCGCGAAATTTCCTTTGATTTGATTGAAATTCGGGCGGAACATTTGCGAGGTCTGGCAATTTAGGCGCTTCACGCAACATCATTATCGTGATTTCGCCAATATCAAAACGCGATATTTATTACCACATAACCAAAAACAGAAGGAAAGCTCTGAAAGAAAGAAGGGAAGAAGGAATATGTTAGCAATTACAAAAACGGCAGGTTTATCGGGGATCTGCGGGATGGAGGTGACAGTGGAGGCCTCAGCAGAACGCGGGCTTCCTGCCTATCATGTAATCGGACTTGGAGATACGGCAGTCAAGGAGTCCGCGGAACGCGTGCGCGGCGCGATCCTCAACAGCGGTTTCGCGTACCCGAAGGGCAGGATAACGGTCAATCTGTCTCCCGCGTGGGTGCGCAAAAGCGGGAGCCATTACGATCTGGCAATCGCCGCGGCTATTTTGGCGACGCAAGGCTTGTTCAGTGAGGAAAAGCTGTCGGGAAAGGCGTTCCTTGGGGAGTTAAATCTGAACGGCGAGGTACAAGGGGTGCGCGGCGTGCTGCCGATGATGACCGGACTGCGCGGAAAGGCGACGGAGGTATATCTGGCGGAAAGCAACCGCAAGGAGGGCAGTCTGGCAGCCAAAGAGAGCGGCACTCGCGTGGTGGCAGTCAAGAATCTCCGGCAGATGGTCGCGATGCTGCGCGGAGAGGAGGAAAAGATCTTCTATGCGGTCGAAAGAGAAGCGGACTTTACGGAACAGGTAGAAAAAGAAGAATTCACTGTCCCGGACTTCGCGGATGTCAAGGGGCAGCAGGCAGCAAAAGAAGCCATTACGATCGCAGTCGCGGGCGGCCATGGTATTTTGCTGATCGGCTCGCCGGGGACGGGCAAAACCATGCTGGCAAGGAGGATTCCGACCATCCTGCCTGCCATGACGCAGACGGAGCAGCTGGAAACTTCAATGATTTATTCCGTTGCGGGGAAATTGAGCGAAAGCATGCCGATCATGCGGCAACGGCCGTTTCGTGAACTGAACCGCACCACCACACCGGCGGGGATTCTCGGCGGAGGGCTTGATCCGCAGCCGGGAGAAGTATCACTGGCACATAACGGAATCCTTTTTATCGATGAATTCCTGGAATTCGGGCGTCAGAGGACAGAGCTGCTGCGCCAGCCGATGGAGGAAGGTGAAATTCGTCTGATCCGACGCGGACAGCATTTTGTGTTTCCGGCAGCCTTCTCATTGGCTGCCGCCGCCAATCCCTGTCCCTGCGGCTACTTGGGCGATGAGAACCATCCTTGCACCTGTACGCGCGCGCAGATCGACAAATATCGCGCGCGCCTTTCGGGACCGCTCTGTGAGCGCATCGACATGTGTGTGGAGATTCGGCGCGTCAGCTATGATTCGCTGACAGCGCCGCTGACCGGATCCTCCGCGGAAATGCGGGAAAAGGTGCTGCGCGCGCGGGAAGCGCAAAGCGCGCGTCTGCGTGGAACGAACATCAAATGCAACGCAAAAATGCAGGCGCGGGAGCTGCAGGAATTTTGCAGACCGGACGCGGAAGGACAGGCATTTTTGAAGCTGGCTTACGAGCGATATCACCTGAGTCCGCGTCGTTATCATAAGATTTTAAAGCTGGCGCGGACAATTGCCGATGTACAGGGAGAGGAAGAGATCCGGCAGCAGCATCTAGCAGGCGCGCTGCAATATACCAGATTTTTTGAAGAAGAAGCCTAGGCGAAAGTGTGGAGAAAGAGAGGAAATAGCGTGGAAGAAATCAATATGCGGAACAAACGCAAAGAGAAAACAGGCATCGAAATACGGGTTTTGCGTCAGGAAGATCCCGATTATCCGCCGCTGCTGCGCGGCATACCGGAGCCGCCGCCCTGCCTTTACGCTATCGGCGATCTCGGACTTTTGAAACAAAGAACGCTGGCGGTGGTCGGCTCCCGCAAGTGCAGTGAATACGGCAAGCGCGTTGCCATGCAGATCGGCAAAGCAGCCGCGCAGAACCGGGTCACGCTGGTCAGCGGCATGGCAAAGGGAATCGACAGCTTCGCGCATTTGGGAGCGCTTCGCGCTGGCGGCAAGACCATCGCGGTGCTTGGCTGCGGGGTTGATATCTGCTATCCGCGCGAAAACGAGAAGATTTATGCTGAAATCGCAGAGAAGGGACTGCTGCTTTCACAGTTTCCGCCGGGGATGGAGGCAAGACCTTACACCTTCCCGCAGCGAAACCGCGTTATCGCGGGTCTTGCAGAAGCTGTTACGGTCGTGGAAGCCGGCACGAACAGCGGCGCCTTGATCACCGCAGAGCACGCGGCCGCGCTCAGCCGAGAGATTTTCGCGGTGCCGGGGAACATCACGAGCAGCTGCAGCCTGGGCTGCAATAAACTTATCATGGACGGCGCGTCACCGATTGCTGTGATCGATGATATTTTTTTGGGTATGGGACTGACACCCGCCGCCGACCCGCAGGAGACCGCGGCACTCGGCAGAGATGAGCAGCTTGTATATCGCCTGATCCAAAAGCAAGGGGAGACGAGTATTGATTTTCTCTGCCAGGAATTGCAAAAAGATTCTATTTATGTGACGGGGATTCTCAGCGTTTTGGAGATCAAAGGACTGGTCGCGTATCATTTCGGAAAAATTTTTATTGCAAAATGTTAAGTTTTATACTGCCTGCGGTTGACAAAAAGAAAAAACGGAGATATACTCGGTATATAGTTAAGCGCATTAACTATTAAGATGCTTAATTAAACGAAAAGAAGGTGAAAACATGGAGGTTCAGGATGCAGGATAAAGGAAAAAAATATGAATTGTTCTGTACCGCATTGGACAGTCTTGACCGGGGCACCGCGCTGATCAACGCATATGACGCGCTTCTTCACGATTACGGCGGCGTGGTCCTGTTTCAGGCGGAATCACAGATGATCAAAGCCATCGGCAGCCATCCGGGCATTACCGCGGCAGAATTGACTGACTTGTTTGAAAAGACTGCCAGCGCCTGCTCACAACTGATACGCAAACTGAAGGCCAAAGGGTGGGTTGTGCAGGAACGGAACCCCGATAACAGTCGAGAGTATCATCTGTTTCTGACAGATGACGGCAAGACGATTTTCGAAAAGCACCGCGCGTTTGAGGAAAATTGCTATCAGAGAACGTTTGAAATGCTGGCATCTGTTACGGAGGAGGAACTGCAGGCTTATATCCGCGTGCAGGCCTTGTTGAACAAGGCTTTTGCGATGGATGTGCAGGAGAGCCGGACCATATGATGTCCGCGGTCCTGTTCGCGCGCGTCGGACAGCTGCCTGCTTCACAAAAAATCGCGCATTATATCAAATAAGATGAAAGACAAGCAAAGTAAAAGAGAAAGGAGAGGTATATTGCCGCCGATCTGTAAAACGGACGGAACAATGTACCGGTAAAAACAATGAATTACAATTTTGACGAAATCATCGACAGAACCGGAACCAACTCAGAGAACGTGGAGGGGTGGAGACCCTATATTTTTCATTGCGGCCCGGAGAAAAAATTCCCGTATGCAGATGATGAATTTATCAGAATGTGGGTCGCGGATATGGAGTTCGCGGTCGCACCTGAGATCCGTCAGGCCATTATCGATCGGGTGGACCGCAAGATCCTCGGATATACCTGCGTTTTCGATGACGGATATTATCAGGCGTTAAACGGCTGGTGCATGAAAAAATATGATTGGAGTTTCAAAAAAGAAGAACTGACCTTTTCACCCGGCGTGATCCCGGCGCTGTATCAGTTGGTGGAGGATCTGGTGAAACCATACAATGGCAAGGTGCTGACCTTGACACCGGCGTATGGATTTTTCCTGCATGCGTGTGAATATAACGATGTGGAGCTGGTGACCTCCCCGCTGCAGAAGCAGGGCGGCGCTTTCCGCGTGGACTGGGAGGATTTCGAGAAGAAAGCAGCGGACCCGACGGTGAGAATGGTGATGCTTTGCAATCCGCACAATCCGTCCGGCCGCGTCTGGTCAGAAGAAGAACTGCAAAAAATGGCGGAAATCATTGAGAAAAACGATCTGTGGGTCGTTTCGGACGAGATCCACTGCGACTTGATCCGCACCGGTATCAAGCACATTCCGCTTGGCAAGATCATGCCTGATTACAACAAACTGATCACCACCATGTCCGCAAGCAAAACCTTTAATCTTGCCGGCATGTTGTTTTCTAATATCATCATTCGTTCAGAGGAAGAACGCGCGCGTTTCAATCAGAGGGATAAAAATATCGGCGCTGCGAATCCGCTGTCCATCGCGGCGCATAAGGCTGCATATGAGCAGGGGGATCAGTGGCTGACGGAACTGAAACTGTACATCGACGATAATATGAAAGCGGTCAAGGAGTTCTTGACACAGCATCTTCCTGATGCGGAATTTGAAATTCCGGATGCCACCTATTTCGCATGGGTCGATCTGCAGAAGGTGCTGCCGGATGTTGAGGATCTGCCGATGTTCTTCGCAAACAACGCAGGTGTGCTGCTGGAGGGCGGCGATCAGCTGTTTGTAGGAAATGCCAAAGGCTATGTCCGGCTGAATCTGGCAATGCCGAGAGCGATGCTGATGACCGGGCTGGAGCGCATCGCAGATGCAGTAAAAAAGCATCGCGCGTAGACCGCCTGCGGCAGGGACATGGCAGGCCCGAAGCGCCTTGACTGCCATGTCAGAAAAATTTTTATTGCAAAATGTTAAATTTCGTACTATTATATGTGTTATTATATAGACTAAAATGGGAAATGTAAGATAAGCATAGAAGGAAAATAACGTTTTGTGGAGGAAACATGGCAACGCAAACAGCGAAAAAAACAACGACAAAAACAAAGACAGGCACAAAATCTGCGGGAAAATCCGCATCCAAGTCTGCGGCGAAAAAGACACTGGTCATCGTGGAATCTCCGTCCAAGGCGAAAACCATCGGCAAATACCTGGGCTCGTCCTATAAGGTCATTGCTTCGGTCGGACATGTCAGAGACCTGCCGAAGAGCAAACTGGGCATCGACGTGGAACACGATTTTGAGCCACAGTATATTCCGATCCGCGGGAAGGGCGATCTGATCAAGGAGCTCAAAAAAGAGGCGAAGGCTGCCGGAAAAGTCTATCTGGCAACCGACCCGGACCGCGAGGGAGAGGCAATCTCCTGGCATCTGGCTTTCCTCTTGGGACTGGACCCGGATCAGCCATGTCGCATCGTGTTCAACGAAATTACAAAGGATGCGATCAAAAAGGCAGTCAAGTCGCCGCGTGCCATTGACATCGGTCTGGTGGACGCGCAGCAGGCCAGACGTGCGCTGGATCGCCTGGTGGGTTATCAGATCAGTCCGCTTCTTTGGCGCAAGATACGCAGAGGACTGAGCGCGGGACGTGTACAGTCCGCGGCACTCAAAATCATCTGTGACCGCGAAAACGAAATACAGAATTTCAAACCACAGGAATACTGGAATATCCAGGTCAAATTCAAAAAGGGCAAACTCTTTGCCGCTAAGGTCGCCGAATATCAAAAGAAAAAGATCAGCATCGCGAGCAAAGCTGAGGCAGACAAGGTGCTCACAGATCTCGCGGCCGGCAGTTATCGGGTCGCAGCCATCGTGCGCAGGGAACGGCAGCGTAAACCTTTCGCGCCGTTTACCACCAGCAGTCTGCAGCAGGATGCCGCCAACAAGCTGAATTTTACGACCAAAAGAACGATGATGGTCGCGCAGCAGCTCTATGAAGGCGTGGAGGTCAAGGGAGCGGGAACGGTCGGTCTGGTCACCTATATCAGAACCGACTCGGTGCGTATCTCCGAAGAGGCCAAAGACATGGCGCGCGCCTACATCGAAGAAAACTTCGGGAAGCAGTATACTGCGCAAAATATCTATACAAACAAGAAAAAGGATATTCAAGACGCGCATGAGGCAATTCGTCCCAGCAGACTTCAGTTGGATCCCGAATCCATCAAGGAATCACTGAGCAAGGATCAATATAATCTGTATAAGTTAATCTGGACGCGCTTTTTGGCCAGTCAGATGGCGCCCGCGATCTTTGACAGTATGCAGGTCAGTATCGAAAACGGCGAGTACGGTCTCAAGGCATCCGGTTCTAAGCTGATCTTTGATGGTTACCAAAAGGTCTATTCCCCGAATCTAGATGAGGATAAGGATAAATTGCTGCCTGAACTGGACGAGGGAGAAACCCTCAAGGCGGAGGAGATTCTGCCTGAGCAGAAATTCACCGAGCCGCCTGCGAGATTTACCGAGGCGAGCCTGGTAAAGGAGCTGGAGGAAAAGAACATCGGCCGTCCAAGTACCTACGCGCCGATCATCGCGACGATCCTGGAGAGAAAGTACATCGCGCGCGAAAAGAAAGTGCTGGTGCCGACCGACCTCGGATTTTTGGTCACCCAGCTGATGGAAGAATACTTTAAGGAAATCGTCGATACCGGCTTTACCGCGGAGATGGAAGACAAGCTGGACGATGTCGAAACCAAGAACTTGAACTGGAAGCAGGTCGTTCGGGATTTTTACGGACCATTTGAAAAGGAGCTGGAGGTCGCGGACAAAGCCATCGAAAAGGTGGAATTGCCGGAGCAGATCACTGACGAGGTCTGCGAACTGTGCGGCAGGCCGATGGCCATCAAATCCGGCAGGTTTGGTGAATTTCTTGCCTGCACCGGCTATCCGGAGTGCAAGAATACCAAGCCGATCGTGAAGGCAACCGGTGTCAAGTGTCCGGATTGCGGCGGTGATATTGTCGCCAGACGCGGACGTTCCGGCAAGATCTTTTACGGCTGCAGCAATTATCCGACCTGCACGCGCGCGTACTGGTACAAACCAACCGACCGTAAGTGTCCGCAGTGCGGAGAACTTTTACTGGAAAAACACACAAAGACCACGAAATATGCATGTTCAAATGATAAATGTGGATATAAGGAATAAAATAGGAGGCTTATAAGGAAATGGTACAATTTCATGCAACCACGATCTGCGCGGTCAGACGCGGACCGGACGATGTCTGCATCGGCGGTGACGGACAGGTAACAATGGGCGAGCACACCATTATGAAAAACGGAGCGAAAAAAGTCAGAAAAATCTATAAGAACACCGTTGTGACCGGATTCGCGGGTTCTGTGGCAGACGCCTTCGCGCTGACAGAAAAATTCGAAAAAAAGCTGGAGGAGCATGGCGGAAATCTCAAAAAAGCGGCGGTCGATCTGGCGCAGATCTGGCGTTCCGATAAGGGTATGCGCAGCCTGGAGGCACTGATGATTGTTGCGGATAAGGATTCTATGCTGGTTATCTCCGGCAACGGTGAGGTCATCGAACCGGATCAGCAGTTTGTAGCCATCGGCTCGGGCGGCAATTTCGCCTACGCCGCAGCCAACGCGCTGTTCAATAACACCGATCTGGACGCAGAAGCCATCGTGCGCGAATCTCTGCGCATCGCGAGCTCCATCTGTGTTTACACGAACAGCAATATTTCCGTAGAAAGATTATAAGGAGGTTCCCCTATGGCAGTAAAGAGCAAATTGTACAGTATGACGCCGAAGGAAATCGTAGCGGAACTGGATAAATATATCATCGGACAGGAGGACGCAAAAAAATCCGTAGCCATCGCGCTGAGAAACCGCTATCGGAGAAGTCTGCTTTCCGAAGAAATGCGAGAAGAAATCACCCCGAAGAATATCCTCATGATGGGACCTACAGGCTGCGGTAAGACCGAAATCGCCCGCCGTTTGGCGAAGCTGATGGACGCGCCGTTCGTCAAGGTAGAGGCAACCAAGTTCACCGAGGTCGGTTATGTCGGTCGTGATGTGGATTCCATGGTGCGTGATCTCGTGGAGGCGTCCATGCGCGTGACTAAACAGAGCAAGTTAGAAGAAAAATACAGCATCGCCGAGGAAATCGCCGAGGAAAAAATCGTCGAGGCGATTATTCCGGGCAAGAACAAGAAAAAAACCGGGCAGGGCAAGAACCCGTTTGACTTCATCATGAACAGCGGCGGTTATCCCAGCCAGAAGCAGCAATATCTGGACAGCCAGTCCTCGAAGGACGGAACCGCGCCGGAGGAAAACAGCGTGGAGATGGCCAGAGAGCAGGTCAGACAGCAGCTGCGTCAGGGGCTTTTGGAGGAACAGTATATCGAAATCGAAGTGACCGATGTACCGAAGGGCAACCAGCTCGATATGAGCAATGAAGGCATGAGCATCGCGATCGGTAATATCTTTGGAGATCTCATACCGCCAAAGACCAAAAAGAAAAACTGCAAGGTCAAGGATGCGCGCAAAATTCTGCGTGAACAGGAAGCGCAGAAGCTGATCGATATGGATCAGGTTACCGATGAAGCGATCGAGAACGCGGAGCAGAACGGCATTATCTTTATCGACGAGATCGATAAAATCGCCTCCGGTTCCCGCATGACCTCCGGCGCGGATGTTTCCCGTGAGGGCGTGCAGCGTGATATTCTGCCGATCGTCGAGGGCAGCGTGATCAATACCAAATACGGTCCGGTGCGCACCGATCATATTCTGTTCATCGGCGCGGGCGCGTTTCATATCGTCAAGCCGACCGATCTGATTCCGGAGCTGCAGGGTCGTTTTCCGATTCGTGTGACGCTCGACAATCTGAGCAAGGCGGATTTCGTGGAGATTTTGACCAAGCCGGAAAACGCGCTGATCAAACAGCACAAGGCGCTTTTGGAAACCGAGGGCATCGAGGTGGAATTCACAGAGGGCGCCATCGATCAAATCGCGACCATTTCCTTCATGATGAACGAGCAGACGGAGAACATCGGCGCGAGAAGACTGCATACAATTCTCGAAAAACTCCTCGAGGATATATCTTTCAATATTCCGGAAATGAACGAGGAGAAGCTGACCATCGACGAGGAATATGTCAAAGATCGATTCAAGGAAACCATCCATGCGGAGGATTTAGACCGTTATATCTTGTAAACATCAAAGCACGCGCGGACCGAAAAATCCGGTATCCGCGCGTTGCCGCATCAAAATATGGGCAGAGAATTTTTAGAAAAAATCAGAAAAATGAACTGGGTACTCAGTGAGAGTACGACAGGCAGCCTCTCTTATACGGATTTGAGCCGGATTATGAGCGAGCTGATCCACGCCAATACGTATATCATCAATGCGCAGGGGCGTGTGCTCGGCGTGGGCTATACGAACGCGGAGGACGACACCTCCACCTATATCGACGAACTGGGCTTTGAAAAAATTCCGGAGGCGAACAATCGCAATCTGCTGAAGCTCACCGAAACAAAGGTCAACCTGCTCGGTGAGAAACTCAAGGAAATTCTGGGCGAGGATTATCCGCAGAGCGGCAAATACCACATGTTCATTCCGTCCGTCTGCGGCGGTAAACGAATCGGAACGATTCTGCTCGCGAAGTACGGCGCGGCGTTTACGGACGAGGATGTAGCGCTCGGCGAATACGGCGCAACCGTTGTCGGACTGGAAATCCAACGCAAGGATCAGCAGGCCATGATTCATGAACGCAATCTGCGTATGGCGGTGGACATGGCTGTCTGCAGTCTCTCCTACTCGGAGCATGACGCGCTGCAGCGGATCATCGCGCAGATGGAGGAAGACGAGGACGTGATCATCGCCAGCAAGATCGCCGCCAAATACAAGCTGACCAATTCCGTCATCGTCAGCGCGCTCAAAAAAATGGAGAGCGCGGGCATTTTAGAAACGAAATCGCTGGGGATGAAGGGAACCTACATTAAGGTTCTGAATCCTTATCTGAAAAATTCGCTGACCGTATAATTTACCGCGGTACGCGGAACAAAGGTTTCACGTAATTTACGAAATACAATTGACACCACCCCCTTTGACAGCGCATAAACTGTTTGAGGGGGATTTTTCGTGCGAAAACGCGGGAAAAGAAGTGCTATGCGTAGAATATCGGTCATGCTTTTGGGTCTTGTGATGATGCTGGTCGGAGGACTGTGGCTGTTTCAGGACGCCTATGGTAAAAATATCGCGGGCGCCGCGGAGGATATCGCGGTCAATATGGTTTCCGGCAAGATCAACGCGAGTTTGAGGGAAGGCTTTTATAGCGAAACCTTCACGCAGCCGCTGCTGCGGGTGGAACGCGACAAGCACGGACGTGTGCAGTATATCGAGCCTGATACCGGCCTGATTAACCGGCTTGTTATGGATTTTGCAGGCGGCGTGAAGGAATCCTATAACCCGGATGAGATCGCGCGGTGTAAGGTGAATTTGGGCGTCCTGACAGGCAGCCGTTTTTTGTCGCAGCTGCCGATTCGGACAACGATCAAAGTGCAGCCGCTGAGTCTGACAAAAATCACCTGCAGCACCGGCTTTGAGTCACAGGGTATCAATCAGACACGCTATTATGTGCGGTGCGACGTGGAAAGCCGGATTCGCGTACTCGCGCCCTTCACCAACGAAACCGCGCAGATCAGGCGTAGCTATCAGATTGCCGAAGCCGTCATCGTCGGGCAGGTTCCGGACAGCTATGTTGTCGTGCCGGAGGAAAGCATTCTCGACGCGATGGAGTTTTGAGAAAGAGATGCCGCAGCAGAAGCCGGATTTGATGTGTCGCAGTTATTGCGAGAGGTTTTGGCAGAAAAACTCCACCTCACATTGGGACAAAAGTGCGCATAGCGAAATCAGAGATTTCTATGCGCACATGGCGCTCACTCACGAGCGCCACTTCGCAAGGTGCTTTTGTCGATATTCCGGAAACATCGCACAGCGATATTTCCGACATAATAAGAAAGAAGAGGCTGTCGCTTTTACGATTTTTTTCGTAAAGGCGACAGCCTCTTGCACAAGGTATAAGATGCATCTGTATGATATTACGATAAAACTTATTTTTTCAAAATGATAACTTTTATTATGCCAAACCCTAGAAGATAAGATGTGCCAACGGGCAAACGATCAGTAAGCTGATGATGGTTCTTTCTAAGAAAATCACGAATAATTCCCAAAGCTTAACCGGAAGGTTAGAGCCAAGAATCAGACCGCCTACCTCGGAGAGGTAAATCAGCTGTGTGACAGAAACGACCGCAACGATGAATCTGGTCATAGCGCTTGTAATCGTCTCTGCGGCGATGATGGACGGCGTAAGCATATCTGTGAAGCCGACAATCATGGTTTTGGACGCAGCTACAGCTTCCGGAACCTGCAGAAGCTCAAGCAGCGGCAGGAACGGTTTTCCGAGAATTTCGAAAATCGGGGTGTAGTTCGCGAGAACCAGCGCGATCGTACCGATGGCCATAACGCTAGGCAGTACGCCGAACCACATACCAACGGCGTTTTTCAATCCGTTTTGTAAGAATTGACCAATACCCTGGTTTTTGGAAACTCTCTCTAAAGCGAGGGCTTTACCGTATTCCACCGAAGAATGATATTGCGGCGGAATGCTTTCTGACATCGCATTCCCCTCTACCAGATAATCGTCCTTTTTCAAGGAAAGCGGCGGGATTCTCGGGCAAATAATTGCGCAGACGATACCAATCAAGCAGATGATCAGATAGTAAAGACCGAAGTATTCCATCAAGTCTACTTGCTGCAGTACAACGATACTGAACGTAATGGATACGGCTGAGAAGGTTGTCGCGATGACGGACGCTTCTCTTGCGGAATAGTAACCGCCTTCATACTGGTTGCAGGTCAGCATAACGCCGAGCGTTCCGTCTCCGATCCAGGACGTAAAGCAGTCAACCGCGGCACGACCCGGGATTTTGAACAGCGGACGCATCACCTTTGTCAGCAGAGCACCCACGAATTCCAGGAGACCGAAGTCCAGCAGAAGCGGAAGCAGAAGTCCCGCAATCGCGAAGATGATGACCAGTACAGTCAGCAGATCACCGAGTACGAAGCCGCCGGTATCTGCAGATGTGAACATGTGCAGGAATCCGGTCGCTTCATCTCCGGACTGAACGCCAAGGAACGTCAGCCAAATAAAGATTGCGCCGAGCACTCTGATAACGACCCAAATCGGGCCAACTGAAAACGTATCCTTGAGAATCGGATGTTCTGTGATAAATTTTGGCTTAGCCAGTGAAAGAACTGACATGATTGCGGAAACGGTGACGATTCCCACGCACAGTACCGGCAGAATACCGCCGATCGCGTTTCCGATCATATCCGCAAGAATCTTAACGGCAATCGTCCAGCTGCCGTCAAACTTTACCGGAATCATAAACAGAACGATACCGACAATTGACGGAACGAGGAATTTTGCCATGAGATTACTCTTATTCTTCTCCATATAATCCTCCTATGTAATATCATACATTACCTCAGCTCTTATTATACAACACTTTTTGCACAATGTATACACATTTCTTAACAAAACCTTTACGAAATCTTTTCTCATTTTACGAGAAGTGTGAAAAAAAGTTTAACAATGAGGTTTTTTGCATTTTGTAAAAGGAGAACGATGGATTTTTGGGACGCGAAAAGCGTGGATTTTAGTTGGAAGGGAAAGACCGGCGCGTTGCATAAAAAGCGGGCGTATGGTATAATAAGGATCATGTTAAGATTTACAGAAAACAACGAAGTCATCAGAGATGACGCGTACAGAGCCATTTTGGTCGGCCTGCAGACAAGCGAGGATATTTCCTATTCCATGGAGGAATTGAAAGGATTGGCGGAGGCAGCGAATGTAGAGGTGCTGGGACAGATGATTCAAAATCTGGAGCGGCCGAACACAGCTACCTTAATCGGAAAAGGAAAAGTGGAAGAGCTGGCGGAGATGGCGCAAAATATGGAGGCGGATACGGTCATTTTCAACGACGAACTGACCGGGATGCAGCTGCGCAATCTGGAGGACGCGGTCGGCGTGCGCGTGATCGACCGGACAATTTTGATTTTGGATATTTTCGCGGCGCGGGCGAGCTCGCGAGAGGGCAAGCTGCAGGTCGAACTGGCGCAGCTTCAGTACCGCATGCCGCGGCTGACCGGGTTCGGTAAGTCGCTGTCCAGGCTCGGCGGCGGCATCGGCACGCGCGGTCCCGGAGAAAAGAAGCTCGAAACAGACCGCAGACATATCGAGCGGCGCATGTACGACATCAAGGCAGAGCTGGCACAGCTCAAAAATACGCGAAGCGTACAGCGCGCGCGCCGCGAAAAGAGCGAGATTCCGGTTGTCGCGCTGGTCGGCTACACGAACTCCGGCAAGTCGGCGCTGATGAACCGCATCCTTGCCATGACCGAAAAAGAAGAGGAAAAAGCGGTCTTTGAAAAGAATATGCTGTTCGCGACCCTCGACACGCAGCAGCGCAGCGTGGTGCTGGACACCAATCATCAGTTCATCCTGGTCGATACGGTCGGCTTTGTGAGCAAGCTGCCGCACGCGCTTGTGGACGCGTTCAAAGCGACGCTGGAAGAGGTTTGCTACGCGGACCTGCTGCTGCATGTGGTTGACAGCGCCTATGAGCACAGCGATTTTCATATCGCGGTCACCGATAAGGTTTTGAACGAGATCGGCGCGGGACATAAGGAAAAGATCATGGTCTTCAACAAGATCGACCTTGTTCCGGAGAACGTGCTTGTACCGGCGTTCGGCGCGCAAAGCGTCAGCGTTTCGGCGAAATACGGCACGCATATGGACGAACTGCTGGAGGCAGTCAAGGCACGTATCTTTCGGGATGAGGTGCGGGTCTGCCTGCTGATCCCTTATACGAAGGGTGATGTCAGCTCGTATCTTTGCGAAAAGGCGAAGGTCAATCAGATGGACTACCGCGCGGATGGGACGTGGTTTGATGTAGAACTCAAAGAGGCAGACTATCAGCGCCTCAAGGAATACGAGGTGACAGAGTCATGAAGCTGTACAGTACGGTGCGCGGCGCGGCGAGCGCGGAACAGATCATCGAAAAATCCAGATTTATCGCTTATGTCGCGCCGGTTTCCGACAGGGAGGAAGCTGAGGCGTTTATCACATCGATCCGAAAAAAGCATAAGGATGCCACGCATAATGTGCCGGCGATGGTACTGGGGGACAAAATGCAGACGCAGTGGGCATCCGATGACGGCGAACCGCAGGGAACATCCGGTGCGCCCATCGTTCAGATGCTGGTCGCACAGGGCATCACCAATGTGGTCGTCGTTGTGACACGTTACTTCGGCGGCATCAAGCTCGGCACCGGCGGTCTGGTGCGCGCGTATACGAGCAGCGCCAAGCTGGGACTCGCAGCGGCGGGCGTCTGTGATGTCTGCGAGCGCAACGTGCTGACCTACGCGCTGGACTATACGTATCTGGCAAAGCTGCAAAATCTGGCGGCGCAGGACGCGGGCGGCAAAAATACTGCGGCAGACGCAGGCGCACGCAGCAGCGGCGATGAACCCGCAGGCAGCGGCGCGCTGTTTACAATTGAGAATCTCACCTATACGGACGTGGTGCAGGCGGCGCTTTCCTGCGTGCCGGAACGCGCAGACGAGGTAAAGAACCTGATTGCCAATCTGACCGGCGGTCAAGGACGCCTGTGCGGTGAAGAGTTGCGCGTGGTGCGGGTGTAAACACTTGCGGCTGCTTTTTCGCGATTCCGAAAAATCGCCGAAAATATTTTTATTATGTAGCTTCCTGTATAATTCAAAGTGTAGAGAGTAAATGATTTTACAAAAATAGATACCTAAGTTAAACTGTCATTACTGACCGGCCAGTTAGCAAATGAACAGAATAAGGAAGGTATCTACAAATGAATTCTACACGAAATAAGAAGATTGAGCAAGTAAAAGAAACAACAATGATTGTCGGCATTGATATTGGCAGTGAAAAGCATTATTTCAGAGCTTTTAACTGGAGAGGCATCGAGCTTACCAGAAAGCCTGTAGCGTTTTCAAACTCTATGGAGGGATTCAACAGCTTTTACAATACGATTGTGGAACTGATACAGAAAAGTGAACTTGAAGAAGCACTGGTAGGAATAGAGCCAACCGGTCACTACTGGTTTGATCTTGGTCAGTTCATGGGCGAAAAGAACATAAAGTTTGTGATGGTAAATCCGCACCATGTGCATAAGAGCAAAGAATTAGATGACAACAGTCCATCTAAAAATGACAGAAAAGATCCTCGTGTTATTGCAGGGCTTGTAAGGGATGGACGGTATTTTTATTCATATATGCCGACAGGTGTATATGCAGAACTGCGGAATGCGTCAAACCGCCGGTTTGTGCTTGTAGAAGAACAGACAAGGGCGAAGAACCGTCTGCAGAAGTGGATTGCAGTGTATTTTCCGGAATATAAGGGAATTTATACACGCATAGATGCCAAGGGAGGGCTGTTGGTGTTAAAACAGGCACCAACTCCTGAGGAGATCGTAAGACTTGGAGTGGAAGGTATCATAAAGATATGGAAAGACGCTAAACTCCGAGGAAATGGGCATAAGAAGGCTATGTTGATTCTGAATGCAGCCATGAAAAGCATAGGATTAAAGACAGGCCTTACAGAAGCCAGAATGGAGATACAGGATCTGATAGAGGATTATGAACTCCAGACAAAACGCCTTGAACGGGTCAATGACCTGATCAAAGAACTATGCCAGCAGATCAGGTATGCGGATAAGCTGCTTGAAATAAAAGGTATAGGAATAACAACAGTAGCTGGTTTCATAGCAGAAGTCGGTGATATCACGCGCTTCGATAGCGCGAAAGAACTTCAGAAACTGGCAGGATTGGAACTGGTGGCAGATAGCTCTGGTAAGCACAATGGAAAGACAAAGATAAGCAAAAGAGGGCGCAAGCGTCTCAGATATCTTCTTTTCGAGGCAGCGATATCGGTGGTGGGAAAGAATGAAGAATTCAAAGAAATCCACAGGTATTATACCACCAGGGAAAAGAATCCATTAAAAAAGATGCAGTCGCTGATAGCAGTAGCATGTAAGCTGATAAGAGTATTCCATGTGATCCTTACCA
>ERZ857480.102807-NODE-159505-length-29645-cov-12.1385_pt1 | contig 29645 bp, 25 predicted proteins | sample MGYA00519767_ERZ857480 | MGnify/ENA primary metagenome ERZ857480 (study PRJEB31778, sample SAMEA3449210) | human gut metagenome | biome: human gut; feature: human-associated habitat; material: faeces | place: United Kingdom | collected 2010/2012 ...
ACCGAGGTCAAGGTCAGCGGTACTACCGCGGCAGCAACCGTCAAGGCAGAGAACCAAAGCGAGATTCTTAAACAGGCTGCGGAGCACAAGTCCGCAGAGATCGTGCTCAAAGTCGCGGCTTCCGACACGAAAGGCGCGGAGAACGTGCAGCTGCAGCTGGAGACTTCGTTTGTAAAGAACATCAGCGATAAGACAAACGCGAGACTGATCCTCGATACCGCAAACGGCAGAGTCAGCTTCGATCAGGAAGCGCTCAAGGCGATCATCGGCGAGGCGAAGGGCAGCACGATCATCATCGAAATCGCAAAGGTATCAAAACCGACCGAAGCGCAGAAGAAGGCTGCCGGCACAAACGGCGACATCTTCAGACTGCTTGTGAAGTCCGGAAATAAGATCATCTCTGAATTCAACAAGGGCAAGGCAACGGTTCGCGTGGAGATTCCTGCGAAGCTGGCAGACAAGAAGGTCGCGGCAATTTACATTGCCGATGACGCGAAGATCGAGCAGCTGGCAGGTAAGGTTCTGACCATCGGCGGTAAGAAATTCTACGAATTTACTACGCCGCATTTCTCAACTTTCGCGCTCGTCGATGCAGATGAGCTGGGATTGGAAGTCAAGGAAGAACCGGCAGTTGATGTAAAGACACTGACTGCTAAACTGACACCAATCGCACGCTCTGCAAAGACCGCGAAGAAGAACGTCAAAGTCACCGTCAGACTCGACAAGCAGGACAAGGCAATCATCAAAGAGCTCAAAGATGCGGGCTATACCGTGAAGTATCGCTTCTATCGCTCGACCAAGAAAGCCGCAGGCTACAAGGCAGCCGTCACGAAAAAGACCGCTTCTTACACCAATACCGGCGGTAAGAAGGGAACGAAATACTTCTATAAGGTTCAGGTCAGAGTATACAACGAAAACGGCAAGCTCACCGCGAAAACCGCGCTCAAGCAGTGCAAATACGCAAGCAGAACCTGGACGAAAGGGAAATAGGACCCGCACAGATGGGTGCAGGCAGGCTCCGGCCGGTCAGAATCCCCGGACACACAACAACATCACAGGACATCAATGATTTCAGGAACATAGATGGATGTAAAAGAGACTGCAAGGTAGGTGTATACTTTGCAGTCTCTGCGTTATGACAAAAGCATGCATTTTGCTTGTTTCATGATGCACGCGCTCGTCCGACGCAGCAAATGGTCAATCTACGCATGTCTCCTGACGCAGACCTCAGCGCCTTACCTACCGTTTCGAAGCACAACGCAAAATCGAATACTCTCAGCGGATGCATAAATTTTCATAAATAAAGAGGAAGTTTGATAAGTTCTTGTTGCATATTGCCGTAATTTTTTTGCGGAACCACTTGTGTGATGTAAAAAAATTGGGTATAATTATTTAAGCAAAGAACTGGAAAAGGCGGAATGGATGATGCTAAAAAAATTCGAGGTTAAAAATTTCAAAAACTTCAAAGAAAAAATCACAATGAATTTTAGTGAGGTTGGCGGTTATCAATTTAATACAGAGTGCATTTCACACAATACTCTCGGCAAGATGTTAGTATATGGAAAAAACGCAACTGGTAAAACCAATTTAGGCAGAGCGATTACAGACATAAAAAATGTTTTATTTTTTTCTGCAATGAGTGAAGAAAGCTCCTTTTTGAATGCGGATTCTACAGAGGAATATGCGGAGTTTTGTTATGATTTTCAAATTGGTGAGGATGAAGTGCAGTACTCCTATAGAAAAAAGAGTATCAGTTTTTTGAGTTACGAGGAATTGCGCATCAACGGAGAGAAATATTTCACTACTCGTATTTTTTCCGGAGGTATGGTCCTGTCACCAAGTGAAAGCTTGCTCAAACAGAATGTGAATGTTGAGAGGTATTCTGAGGCTTATGAGCAGATCGATGAATCAAACCAAAGAAAAACGATCCCTTTCTTGAGATGGTTGGTCAACAATACCGCATTGCCGGAAGACTCTGTTGTTATGAAACTATACAACTATGTAAAGGGAATGACCTTTATTACTTTGAAAAATGAATCCTATCGAAGAACCTCTGCAGATTTTTTCAAAGCTTTGGAGAAGAATGAGAATCTGCAAGATTTTGAGAACTTTCTGAATACAATGGGAGTTGCATGTGAACTGGAAATCCAAAGACTTCCGGATGATACGATCGAACTGTATTTTAGGCATAACAGAAAAGTAAACTTTCTGCAGACGGCATCAAGCGGAACCTTGGCGCTTTTCGATATGTATCGTATGCTGCAAACGTTTCAGTGCATTACATTTATGTATCTTGACGAGTTTGATGCATTTTATCATTACGAAATGTCAGAAAATATGATAGCTTTCCTCAAGGGAAAATATCCAGACAGTCAGATTGTTATGACAACGCATAATACGAATCTTATGACGAATCGAATCATGCGGCCGGATTGCTTATTCATTTTGTCTGCCTTTGGAACGCTTACACCTCTTTGCGATGCGACAAATCGGGAACTCAGAGAGGGGCATAATTTGGAAAAGTTGTATATCAGCGGAGAGTTCGAGGCCTATGAGTAACTTTGATTTCATACCACAGCGAAAAAGACAGCAGCATTTGTTCATCGTGGAGGGAAAACACGAAAAAAAGGAATTGCTGGGGTTAATGTTGCAATGTTTTCCGGAAATGAATATTCAAGATGAAAATATTGTCATATATGAAAAAGTCATCTGTAGAAGTATCCGCAAGGCGAGCCTGATCCAAAATGGTGATTATAATATTTCAGATGCACAGCTGAAACAATCGCTGGTGGATATGGATGCTGTGAAAATCTTGAAAGAACAGAACCGCTGTAGCAAAGACGAACAGAATGGATTTGTTTGGGTATTAAATACAAGTGTGCTGCTCGTACCTGATTATTCGTACGATTTAATCACAAAGCATAGCTGATTATATTAATAAAGTTATTTTGCAGTCTGCAGCAACCGCAGACTACTTTCTTTTCGGGGAAATTGCAGACAAAAAATATAACCGCAATTTGGAAAACCTATGTTCGTTTTTGGCTATACTTTTTATCATGTATATGCTATAATCAAGGTAGTTTTTGCGTGATGCAGGGGGAAAACGGCAGATGGAGTTCAAACTACATTCAGACTATACCATGATGGGCGACCAGCCGGAGGCGGTCAACAGACTTGCCGCGGGGATCGCGGAGGGCAGGAAATATCAGACTTTGATGGGCGTGACGGGGTCCGGCAAGACCTTCACGATGGCGAATCTGATCCAGCAGGTGCAGAAGCCGACGCTGGTGATTTCCCATAATAAGACGCTAGCAGCGCAGCTGCATGGGGAGTTTAAGGAGTTCTTCCCGGAGAACGCGGTGGAGTATTTTGTCAGCTATTATGATTACTACCAACCGGAGGCTTATGTGCCTTCGACGGATACCTATATCGAAAAAGACTCGGATATCAATGATGAGATCGAAAAGCTGCGCCATTCGGCGACAGCGGCACTTGCAGAGCGTAAGGATGTCATTATCGTTGCATCGGTTTCGTGCATCTACGGCTTGGGCAGCCCGTTCGACTACGAGAACCAGATGCTTTCGCTGCGTCCGGGTATGGAGAAGCCGCGCAGGGATATCCTGCGCAAGCTGGTGGATATCCAGTATGTCCGCAATGATCTGGCGTTTGAGCGTGGAACCTTCCGCGTGCGCGGCGATGTCATCGACATCTATCCGGCGGGCGCGGAGTCGGCAGTCCGGGTCGAGCTGTTCGGCGATGAGATCGAGAGCATCAAAGAAATGAATCCGCTGACCGGGGAGATCCTCGGTATCCGCAATCATATCGCGATCTATCCGGCGTCGCATTATGTGACCTCTCCGGAAAAGATGGAGCACGCGCTGACAACGATCGATCAGGAGCTGGTTGAACGGGTGCAGTGGTTCAAGGATCGCGGCAAGCTGCTGGAGGCGCAGCGCATCGAGCAGCGCACCAGATACGACCTTGAAATGCTGCGGGAGATCGGCAGCTGCAAGGGCATTGAGAACTACTCGCGGCATCTCAACGGATTGCCCGCGGGGACAAGACCCTATACGCTGATCGACTATTTCCCAAAGGACTTTTTACTCATCATCGACGAGTCGCACGCCATGCTGCCGCAGCTTCGGGCGATGTATGCGGGTGACCGTTCGCGCAAATCTTCACTGGTGGAATACGGCTTCCGCCTGCCGTCGGCGCTCGACAACCGTCCACTGCAGTTCGACGAGTTCAGTCAGCTGGTCAATCAGGCGGTCTTTGTCAGCGCGACCCCGGCCGCTTACGAAAAGGAAGTGTCCGGCGGTGTGAACGCCGAGCAGATCATCAGACCGACCGGACTTTTGGACCCGCCGATCACTGTCGTGCCGTCCGAGGGACAGATCGACCATCTGATCGGAGAGATCCGCAAGACGACGGAAAAGGGTGAGCGGGTGCTCGTCACGACGCTGACAAAAAAAATGGCGGAGAGTTTAACGGACTACCTGAAAGGGGTAAATATAAAGGTCAGATATCTGCATTCGGAGGTCGATACCCTGGAGCGGATGGAAATCATTCGTGACCTGCGGTTAGGCGTATTTGATGTGCTGGTCGGTATCAATCTGCTGCGTGAGGGTCTTGATATTCCGGAGGTTTCACTGGTGGCGATCCTGGACGCTGACAAAGAGGGCTTCCTCAGAACCGAAACTTCGCTGATTCAGACCATCGGACGCGCGGCACGAAACGCGGACGGCAGGGTCATCATGTACGCGGACAAGATCAGCGGCGCGATGGACGTTGCCATCAAGGAGACGGAGCGCCGCCGCGGGATTCAGGATGCCTACAACAAGGCGCATGGAATCACGCCGACTACGGTCAAGAAGTCGGTGCGCGCGGTGATCGAGGCGACGCGTGCGGCAGAGCCGGGAATGGAAGATTACAAGGGCAAGAGTCCGCTGGAACTGACCAAGAAGGAGCTTGCCGATTATGTAAAGAAGCTCGAAAAGGAGATGAAGCAGGCAGCAGGCGATCTGCAGTTTGAACGCGCCGCGCAGCTCCGAGATCAGATTTTCGAGTATAAAGTACGGTTATAGGGCGCGGCGGCGCGTGCGGCGCAGATGTCCGGCGTCAAAACCAAAACAAAAGGAGTGAGAAGATGTCAAAAGACATTGTGATCAAAGGGGCAAACGAAAATAATCTGAAGCATTTGGACGTCACGATCCCGCGCGATCAGCTGGTCGTGCTGACGGGGCTTTCCGGGTCTGGAAAGTCCTCGCTGGCATTTGATACCATCTACGCGGAGGGACAGCGGCGCTACATGGAGAGTCTTTCCTCATACGCGAGACAGTTCCTCGGCCAGATGGAAAAACCGGACGTAGAGTACATCGAGGGGCTTTCTCCGGCGATTTCCATCGACCAGAAGACGACCAACCGCAATCCGCGTTCGACCGTCGGTACGGTGACGGAGATTCACGACTATCTGCGCCTGCTCTACGCCAGAGTCGGCAAGCCGCATTGTCCGGTCTGCGGCAGGCTGATCAGCAGTCAGTCCATCGACCAGATGGTTGACACGATCATGGCGTTTGAAGAGGGTACGAAGCTTTTGGTGCTGGCGCCGGTGGTGCGCGGGCGCAAGGGTACCCACGAAAAGATTCTCGACCGTATTCGCCGCGAAGGATTTACGCGTGTGCGGGTGGACGGCGAGGTCAAGCTGCTGGAAGAGGACGAGATCAAGCTGGAAAAAACCTATAAGCACACCATCGAGATCGTTGTGGACCGTATCGTGGTCAAGCCGGGGCAGGAGAGCCGTATCGCGGAGGCCTGCGAGCTGGCTGTGGCGCAGGGCGACGGGCTCGTATCGGTGATTGGCGATTTTTATGATCATCATTACGAAAAGATGTTCAGCACCAAGCTGGCGTGTCCGGATCACGGCATCAGCATCGAAGAACTGGAGCCGCGGATGTTTTCGTTCAACGCGCCGTTCGGTGCCTGTCCGACCTGCAACGGTCTGGGCTTTACGCAGAAGCTCGATCCGAAGCTTCTGATCGATGAAACCAAGAGCATCGACGAGGGCGCGCTGCAGCCGATCTTCGGCACGATGGAGTTCAGCGGATTTTATCGGCAGATGGTAGATGCATTGATCAGGGACCATGGGGTAGATTCCTCCCTCCCGCTAAAGGATCTGCCAAAGAAATTCCGACAGGAACTTTATTACGGCACCGGAGACCGCCATCTGGTCTACGATTATGTCAGCCGCACCAGCGGAACGGTTTCGCATCAGGACCGGCCGTTTGAGGGGGCGATGAACAATATCGAACGGCGTTACCGCGAGTCGACTTCGCAATATTTTAAGGACAAGATGGAAAAGTACATGACCATCAAGACCTGCCCGGACTGCGGCGGCAAGCGTTTGAAGCCGGAGATTCTGGCGGTAACGGTCGGTGGTAAAAACATCGCAGAGCTTTCGGACATGTCAATCCGCGAGGCACTGGATTTCATCGACAGCATCGCGTTCAGCGAAAAGGATGAAATGATCGCGCGTCAGATCATCAAGGAGATCAAGGCCAGACTGCAGTTTCTGGTTGATGTAGGCTTGGATTATCTGACGCTGAGCCGCAGCGCGGGAACGCTCTCAGGCGGCGAGTCTCAGCGCATTCGTCTGGCAACGCAGATTGGCTCCGGGCTGGTGGGCGTGCTCTATATCCTCGATGAGCCGAGCATCGGTTTGCACCAAAAAGACAACGAAAAACTACTGCAGACGCTGCGCCATCTGACCGACATCGGGAATACGCTGATTGTCGTTGAGCACGATGAAGACACCATGTACGCGGCTGACCATATCGTGGATATCGGTCCGGGCGCGGGCATTTACGGCGGTGAGCTGGTCGCGCAGGGCAGCGTGCAGGATATTATGCGCTGCGAGGAATCGCTGACCGGGCAGTATCTGTCGGGCGCGAAGAAGATCTATGTACCGGATGAGCGGCGGCCGGGCAACGGCAGCAGCATTATCGTCAAAGGGGCAAGAGAACACAATCTTAAGAATATCGATGTGGAATTTCCGCTGGGTAAGTTTGTCTGCGTGACCGGTGTTTCCGGATCCGGCAAGAGCAGTCTGGTCAATGAAATCCTGTACAAAGGAGCGGCGCGGGTCACCAACCGCCTGCAGGAGGTGCCGGGCGAGTACGATGAGATTCTAGGGCTGGAGTACATTGACAAGGTCATCGACATCGACCAGTCGCCGATCGGCAGAACGCCGCGTTCCAATCCGGCGACCTATACGGGCATGTTCAACCATATCCGGGATTTGTTCGCGAGTCTGCCGGAGGCGAAGCTGCGCGGCTACGAAAAAGGCCGCTTCAGCTTCAACGTCAAAGGCGGCCGCTGCGAGGCCTGCGGCGGCGACGGCATCATTCAGATCGAGATGCATTTCCTGCCGGATGTGTATGTGCCTTGTGAGGTCTGCAAGGGCAAACGATACAACCGCGAGACGCTGGAAGTCAAATATAAAGGAAAAAGTATCTTCGATGTACTTGACATGAGTGTCAGTGAAGGGGTAGAATTCTTTCAGAACATTCCTTCCATCAGCAGGCATCTTGTGACGCTGGAAGAAGTCGGGCTGGGCTATATCAAACTGGGTCAGCCGTCCACGCAGCTTTCGGGCGGTGAGGCGCAGCGTGTCAAGCTGGCGTCAGAGCTCGCCAAACGGAGTACGGGCAAGACGCTGTATATCCTCGACGAGCCGACGACGGGGCTGCACTTCGCGGACGTGGATAAGCTGCTGGCGGTGCTGGACAAGCTTGTGGACGCGGGTAATACGGTGGTAGTCATCGAGCATAATCTCGATGTCATCAAGCGGGCTGACCACATCATTGATCTGGGACCGGACGGCGGCAGCCGCGGCGGCACCATCGTGACGACCGGTACGCCGGAAGAGGTTGCCGCGTGCCCGCAGTCTTATACAGGACAGTTCTTAAAAAAGCTATTGCAAAAATAGAAACGATACCGAAAGTAGAAACAAAGGTAGAAACAGAGGAGAAAAATCCAATGGACAAGAGAATGAATCTGACGATGCTCACAGATTTTTATGAAATCACCATGGCAAACGGCTATTTTGAATCCGGCATGGCGGACGATATCGCGTATTTCGATATGTTCTTCCGCAGAGTGCCGGACGGCGGCGGCTACGCGATCATGGCGGGTCTGGAACAGCTCATCGACTATCTCAAGAACCTCAGATTTACGGATGAGGACATCGCATATCTGCGCGGCAAAAATATTTTCTGCGAAGATTTTCTTGCGTATCTGCGTGATTTTGAGTTCAAGTGTGATGTCTGGGCGGTGCCGGAGGGAACGCCGATCTTCCCGCATGAGCCGATCGTGACCGTCAGAGGACCGGTGATGCAGGCACAGTTCATCGAGACGATGGTGCTTTTGTGCATCAACCACCAGAGTATGATTGCGACCAAGGCGAGCCGCATTGTGCGCGCGGCAAAGGGCAGACCGGTCATGGAATTCGGTTCCCGCAGAGCGCATGGCGCGGACGCGGCGATCATGGGCGCGCGCGCGGCTTATATCGGCGGCTGCGCCGGTACAGCCTGCGCAATCGCGGACAGAGATTACGGCATCGTGGCGCTGGGAACGATGGCACACAGCTGGGTGCAGATGTATCCGGACGAGTATTCCGCTTTCAAGAAGTACGCGGAGATCTATCCGGACAACTGCGTGCTGCTGGTGGATACCTACAATGTGCTGAAATCCGGCGTTCCTGCGGCGATCAAGGTATTTAAGGAAATGAAGCCTGCCAAGATGGGGATCCGTATCGACTCCGGCGATGTATCCTATTTGACGAAACAGGCGCGTAAGATGCTCGATGAGGCGGGTCTTGAGGACTGCACGATCGTTGTATCCAACTCTCTGGATGAATATATTATCCGCGACGTCATTTTTGAGGGCGCGCAGATCAACTCCTTCGGCGTCGGTGAGCGTCTGATCACTGCCAAATCCGAACCGGTATTCGGCGGCGTCTATAAGCTGGCGGCACTCGAAAAGAACGGTGTGCTGACACCGAAGATCAAAATTTCCGAAAACGTCGAGAAAATCACCAATCCGGGCTTCAAGGGGCTGTATCGTCTGTACAGCAAGGATACCGGCAAGGCGCGCGGCGATGTGATCACGCTCGCGGAGGAGACCATACCGGTGCAGGATTCTTATGAGATTTTTGACCCGAACGCGATTTGGAAAAAAACGCGGATCCGCAATTATGAGGTGCGCAATCTGCATGTGCCGATTTTCGAGCAGGGCAAGTGCGTTTACGAAAGTCCGGACATCGAAACGATTAAAAAGTACTGTCAGGAGCAAATGGAAACCCTTTGGGACGAAACCTTGCGTTTCGAAAATCCGCAGACCTATTATGTGGATCTTTCTCAGAAACTGTGGGATATGAAAAACCGTCTTTTGCAGGAGCATGCCGCGGAGTAGCAAGTTGCGTGAGAACCGGAAAGAAGCATAATCAGAATATCATCAAAAAGGCTGCTGTATCGCGGCCTTTTTGCGTAGAAGGGGTTTTGCGGCGTGACGCGCCGCGCGGCACGTGAGGAGAAAGCGCGCTCCTGCGGCGCGTGGTATTTCGCCCAAAAAACCTCGTGAAACGCGGCAATCCGATGAAAGCGTAGAAATTCGGATTTTATTCCACAAACCTTAGCCAGCGCCGCGCGGAATTTCGTCTTGACAAGGAGCCTGAAATCATGGACAATGAAAGGGAGCTTTTTGCGGAAAGGAAGAAAAATGGCAAGAATATTAAAGGGAAACGAGGTCGCGAAGGCTATCAACGAGCGGACACTGCGGCAGGTAGAGGAATTAAAGCACGCGGGTATCACACCGACACTGGCAATTCTGCGCGTAGGGGAAAGGCCGGACGATATCAGCTATGAAAAGGGCGCGAGGAAGCGCTGCGAAAGTCTCGGTGTTGTAGTCAGACAGGTCACGCTTGCCGCGGATGTGACACAGGAAGCCTTTGATCGGGAATTAATCACGCTGAACGAGGATTCCGCGGTGCATGGCATTCTGATGTTTCGCCCGCTGCCGCCGCAGCTGGACGAGGAGCGGGCGCGACAGATGCTGGCGCCGGCAAAGGATGTCGATGGCTGTACGGACGGCTCGCTGGCAGGCGTGTTTACGAATACCGAGAACGGTTTTTGCCCCTGCACAGCACAGGCGGCGATGGAGATTCTGAACTATTACGGGATTGACTGTCGGGGCAGGAACGCGGTGATTATCGGTCGGAGTCTGGTGGTCGGGCGTCCGGCGGCGATGCTTTTGCTGCACCAGCACGCGACGCCGACGATTTGTCATACAAAAACGGAGCGAATGCCCGAAATCGCGCGAGGCGCGGATATTGTCATTGTCTGCGCGGGCAAGATGGAAGCAATCGGCCGCGAATATTTCCGCGATGGGCAGACGGTCATCGATGTGGGAATCGGCTGGAACGAGGCGAAAGGAAAGCTCTGCGGCGATGTGGACTTTGACGCGGTCGAGCCGCTCGTAGAGGCGATTACACCGGTGCCGGGCGGCGTCGGCGCGGTCACCACGAGCGTGTTGGTATCCCATGTGGCAGAGGCCGCGGCACGCGCTCTGCGGAAGGAGAACTGACGAGTTTTTCTTGGCGTTCGCGCTGCGAGTGTTTTTTTGGCAGGGACAGATACGTGTCAATCTCCAGTCCCTGCCTTCGCGAGAATAGATTTATAGAAGGAAACGATAGTTTATGAAGCAATTACAAACTTATATCAGCGGTATCATGGCGGGCCTTGCCATTGCGCTGGGCGGAACGGTCTATCTTTCGGTTGAAAATCAGATCGTCGGAGCACTTTTTTTCACTGTGGGCTTGTTTACGGTCTGCACGATGAATTTTCAACTTTACACCGGACGCGTGTGCTATCTCTTTGAAAATGATAAGAACTATGCCTTGCAGCTGCCGCTCATCTGGCTCGGCAATCTGACAGGCGCGGTTTTGACCGCGCGGCTTTTGATGCTGACGAGAATCGCGCCGAAGCTCGCGGGAAGCGCGGTGCTGTTGTGCGAAACCAAGCTGTCGGATAATTTGGGCAGCAGCTTCTTGCTCGCAATCTTCTGCAATCTGCTGATTTTTATCGCTGTAGACGGCTTTAAGCATCACTCGCACGAAATCGGCAAATATCTGGGATTGTTTTTCGGCGTGGTGGCGTTTATTCTCTGCGGCTTCGAGCACTGCGTCGCGAATATGTATTTCTTTACGATCGGCGGTGTGTGGAGTCTGCGTACGCTGCTCTATATTCTTGTGATGACGCTCGGAAACTCCGTCGGAGGACTGGTTCTGCCTCTGCTGCGCAGGCTGGCCGGAGATGCGCGGCAGGCATGACGACAAAAAAACGCGTAAAGAATTACCTGAATCTATGGTAATGACTTTACGATATTGATATTTTATGCTAGAATAAAATTCTATAGTATGTATACAAAATACTGAGAAACCACAGAGAAACGAGAGAGGAAACAACATGAATCAGAAACTTACCGGGAAGCAATATACCTTGCTCGCCTCCATGCTGTTCGGCATGTTCTTCGGCGCGGGCAATTTGATTTTCCCCATCATTTTAGGAGCGAAAGCCGGCGCGAGTCTGGTGCCTGCGCTGCTTGGCATGCTCATCACAGCGGTCGGCATGCCGCTTTTGGGTATTGTGGCGCTCGGCGTCTCCCGCAGCAGCGGTTTGATGCAGATGTCCGGCAGAGTCGCCAAATGGTACAGCTATTTCTTTACCTGCGCGCTCTACCTGACGATAGGACCGTTCTTCGCGATTCCAAGATGCGCCGCAACCTCGTTCACCATGGGAATCGCACCGTTGGTAAGCGGCAGTCATACGGTGCCGCAGGCGATTTTTACCACGCTGTTCTTCGCGGCGGTGCTGTTCTTCGCGCTGCGCCCGAACAACATTATGAACTCCATCGGCAAATATCTCAATCCGATTTTTTTAATTTGTCTGGGTATATTGGTTGTCGCGGCGCTGCTTGACCCGATCCAGAGCGTAGGTTCTGTAGCGGCAAGCGGAGCTTACGCGGATAACGCGTTCTCCACAGGCTTCCTGCAGGGCTATGACACCTTAGACGCGCTGGCTTCTTTGGCATTCGGCATTATCGTTGTCAACGTGATCAAAGAGATGGGTGTCGAGGAACCGGGTGCGATCGCGAAAAATACGATTAAATCCGGCGTTTTCAGCATGGTGCTGATGACGGTCATCTACGCTCTGATCGCGATTGTCGGTGCGCAGAGCTACGGTTTGTACGCGGATCAGCTGGGAGAACCCTCCTTTAACGGCGGCAACGCCTTCGCGATTGTCGCGCAGCACTACCTCGGCAAGGCGGGCATGATCGTGCTGGCGCTGACTGTTACCTTCTGCTGTATGAAAACTGCCATCGGGCTGGTTACAGCCTGCGCGGATACTTTCAGCGTGATGTTTCCGCGCTCCCTGAGTTATCGCAGCTGGGCCATCGTGTTTACCGCGTTTTCGCTTCTGGTATCCAACATCGGCTTGTCGAAGATTATTTCCTTCTCGGCACCGGTGCTGTATTTCCTGTATCCACTGGCAATCATGCTGATCCTGCTCAATATTTTTGGTAAGTACTTTGACTACGCGCGCCCGGTATTCACTTGGGCCATTGGCTTTACGATGATCGCGGCGGTCTTTGATCTGCTCAAGGTCGCGGGTCTCGCTCAGGGTGTTGTGGACTGGGTCAGCACATGGCTGCCGTTCTATTCGCTGGGTCTGGGCTGGATCGTGCCGGGTGCTGTCGGTACGATGATCGGACTTATAATCGCCAGGCACGGCAAGAAAACAGCGTAAGCAGCGCGTGCCGAGGCGTCTTTAGATTGGACAAAAGTGCGCATAACGAAATCTGAGATTTCTATGAGCACATGGCGCTCACCCATGAACGCCGCTTCGCAAGGTGCTTTTGTCGTTATTCCGGAAAAATCGCACAGCGATAGTTCCTACATAATAAGAAAAAGAGCCGCAAGCATGTGATATGTCTCTTGTCTTTGGGATAGACGACAGATCGCGCACTTGCGGCTTATAATTTTCTTCTTGTGTTTACAGCGTATTCGATGCGTTCAGCACGTTTTTGATCTTGTGCTGTACCATGGCCTGAATGGCGTCTCTGCCCGGTCCGAGGTATTTGCGCGGGTCGAATTCCGCCGGATTTTCGGCGATGAATTTGCGGACCTCCGCGGTCATGGCAAGACGCAGATCAGTGTCGATGTTGACCTTGCAGATGCCGTATTTGGCAGCTTCGGTGATCATGGCCTCCGGCACACCCTGCGCGCCCGGGATATTGCCGCCGTACTGATTGCATTTATCGACGAATTCCTTGAGAACCGTCGAGGCTCCATGCAGCACGAGCGGAGTGTGCGGGATCAGCTTGTGGATGGTTTTGAGACGTTCAAAGTCCAGATACGGCTCACCCCTGAATTTGTACGCGCCGTGGCTGGTGCCGATGGCAATCGCCAGCGAGTCTACGCCGGTTCTTTCGACGAATTCCGCGGCCTCATCCGGGTCAGTAAACGTCGCGGAACGCGCGTCGATCTTGATGTTGTCTTCCACGCCTGCCAGCTTGCCCAGCTCAGCTTCAACGACCACGCCGTGCGCGTGCGCGTATTCGACGACCTCCTTGGTGATGCGGATGTTTTCTTCAAATTCGTGCTTGGAGCCGTCGATCATGACGGAGGTAAAGCCGTCGTCCACACACTTCTTGCAGATGTCAAAATCTTCGCCGTGATCCAGATGCAGCGCGATATCCAGTCCGGTATCGAGGATGGCTGCTTCCACGAGCTTCAAAAGGTAAGCGGGTTTGGCGTATTTGCGCGCGCCTGCGGATACCTGCAGGATCAGCGGAGACTGTTCGAGCTTTGCCGCCTCCACGATGCCCTGAATGATTTCCATATTATTGACATTAAATGCGCCGATGGCGTAGTCCGACGTCAGCGCCTTGGCAAACATGTCTTTGGTTGTTACGAGTGCCATAGTTTCCTCCTGAAAGTTTTTATTCTGTTTCTACTTGTGCTGTTCCGGCAGCGGGCGTATTTGCCGCGCGCGCCGCATGCAATCCTGCTTCCATTATAGCGCATAAAAGTCTGAAAAAAAAGCCTGAAATGCAGTTTCTTCGCAAAATCGTGAGAAAATATCCTCCCTGCGGGAGAGTCTCGTTTCTCAGGAAAATTTCGCGCTTTGGACGTTTGTCTTTTCTTTGGAGAATGCCGTCTGCGCACCTTAGTTCTCTGTGTTTCCGTTTCCGAATCTTCCGAGCAGCGGGCCGAGCATTTCTGCCATGCTGCTGAGATCCGGCAGGGCAGAGGTGTTGATGAGGTCTGCAGGTTCCGGCAGTTTTGGCGGGTTGACAGCCATTTGTCCGAGATGATCGACCTTGCCCATCACTTCTGTCATGCGATGAAAATCGCCGATCAGGCGCGCAGGCTCCGGCATGCGCAAGCGTCCGGGACGTCCGTAAAAAGATGTCGGTGCAGAGGTCTGCGAAAACGCGGGCGATATGTTCGGGTCCGGCCAAGTCTGCGCGTACGCGCCCGCTTCGGTTTGGCGCAGTTCGGCAAGCAGCGCCAGCAGCAGAAGCAGGATGAGAATATCGGAATTTCGGTTCATAAAGATGTACCTCTTCATTTCAATTTAGATGATTGGGTCAGGCAAAAGCGATTTCTTGGTTATCATATGAAAATTTTGCGCGCTTGGTGCATAAATTGATTACAGAGTGCGAACGCTTGGCAGAACCGGTTCCCCAAAGAGACAGGGTGCGGGGTTTCCGGCGCGGACCGCCTCGCGAAGATGCAAGGTCCGGCAGCGTGCAGAGAAAATCAAACGCGGGCTCGAGGGAACGATCTGCACGATGAGCGTAGGCACGAGCATGGAAAGGAGAGAGAAGCTATGGATATCAATGAAACGATGGCGCGGGAGATCGCGCAGCAGCTCGGCATCGGTGGAGGCGGCGCAAGGGCTGATCAGGATATGATCCGCAGACTGGAGGGCAAGAGCGACGCCGAACTCATGCAGGAGCTTGCGCGGCTGCAAAGCCAGCTGGCCGCGAACAATATCGGCCCCGCCCAGCAGAAAGCACTGGTCAAGAGTCTGATGCCGATGATGAAAGGGCCGCAGCGGCAGCGCCTGCAGCGGATCCTGAACATGCTGGGCGAATAGGCACGTGCCGCGCCGCGGCAAAAGAAAACGCGGCTGGCGCATGATGATTGGTACATCTGAAACAACGCGACAGCCGCATGTGATTCTGTTTTTAAAGATTATTCGGTGATGTCATAGTTCAAGTGCAGTTTTTAACCCATCTTGTAAAATTTTCGAGAGACTGAGATTTTTTCGTTCTGCCGCATCTGCGAGCCAAGCCGGAATGGAGACCGTCTTTCGTACGGCTTTGACATTGCGATAGTACGGATCAAGGTTTGTAGTGACATAGCTTGCGAATGTGTCAGCTGTGCGGCACTGTGTCAGTGTGGACGGCTCCGGCAGAGGGATCCCCCGCTCGATCAGACTGGTTAAATACAGCCCAAGCGCCTCTTGCGCAGCCTCCATCGTTTCCGCAAGGGTCGCACCGCAGGCATTGCAGCCCTCTAAATCAGGAAATTCCACCCAATAAGCATCTTCCTGATGAAAAATTGCAGGATATACTTTTAACATTTTTTATCCTCCCTTCTTTTACGCAACTATTCTATTTCGGTTCGTTTTTTGATCGCATTGAGCAGGCCCACTGGCAGATCTGTATTGTGGACCGGTATGATTTCTGTTCGACTTCCTTTTTTCATTATATAATGACTGCCATGGATGCGGTCGATTTCCCAACCGTTTTTCTGAGCAGTTTGACAAGTTCTTTCCCTTTCATAGGTTCTCCTATCAGTGTATTACTTAATTTATGCAATGTCAATAAAGAATCTGCGAAGCATTTAATTGAAAAATATGGTAAGTTGTATTATACACGAAAGAAATGTCGAAATATGTCAAACCATGTCGGCAAAGGGGCAAAAGAAAACGGGCGGCAAGTGCCGCCCGCGGGTGTTTCGAATGTGTTTTTTGTAACGCGAAAGATTAGCTCCAGTTCATTTTTTTGGCAATATCTGTCTTGGTGGAGCCTTTCTCAAAGGTGAAAGTACCGCCTCTGACTTTTTCATCGTCAAGTCCGGACTGGGCGCAGATCTGCTTGTACTCTGCGTAGTCTTTGAAGAGGCCCGCGTCGACGAGGCACTGGATCGCGGCGGTTGCGGTGTTTCCCGTAACATCGACCTCGACATCTTTTGTCAGCGTACCTGCCGCCCAAAGTGTCTCGACGCCTTGGCTGCCGGAGTTCGCGTCATCCTCACCGGTGTTTTCGCCGGTCGTGCCGTCGGTGCTGTCTCCGCTGCCTGTCTGGTTGTCGGTTTGATCGCCGCTCGCCGTGTCATCGGTTTTGGACGGATCGACCGTCGGCGTTTCGATCTGGCTATCGTTATGGATGAGCTGCTTCGGATATTGCAAAATGACATCCATACGCCAGGCGATGATGGCCGCCGCCACAACTAAGATCAAAACCGCGATTAAAATATCGTTTTTATCGTATAAAAAATCTTTGAACTTTTTCATAATCTCCTCCATGCTTGTCCAAGCTACCCTTACATTTTAGCAGATTTAGACTTTTTTCTCAAGTGATTTTAGTGTATAATAGACACATGATTAAGATAACGATTACAGAAAATCAGGGAAACCAGCGGCTGGACCGCTTTTTGAAAAAATATTTTGACCGCGCGCCGCTCAGTTACATCTATAAGCTGATCCGCAAGGATGTCAAGGTCAACGGCAAGCGGCAGAAGGAAGATGCGATGCTGGCGGCGGGTGACGAGCTGACGATCTACCTTTCGGAGGAGGATGCGAAGGCACTGCAGACAGTGAAAAAACATGTCAAGGCCAAACGGCAGTTTCGGATCGCTTACGAGGATGAAAACGTCTTAGTATGTGAAAAGCCGTTCGGGCTTCTGACGCACGGCGACCACAGCGAAAAAAAGAACCACCTCGCCAATCAGGTGGTGGATTATTTGATCCAGACCGGCGCTTATCAGCCGCGGCTGGAAAAGACCTTTACGCCGGCGCCCGCGAACCGTTTGGACCGCAATACGACCGGACTGGTGATCTTCGGCAAAAACGCGCCGGCACTGCAGGAGCTGAACCGGATGATCCGTACCAAGGACATGGTGCGCAAGCTGTATTTGACGATCGTCTGCGGCAAACTCCAAAAGCCCATGCGGATGCGGGCCAAAATGACGAAGAATGAACAGAAAAATACCGTACGCGTGCTCGCAGAGGACGCCGACGAGGGAAAGACGATGGAAACAATCGTCAGACCGCTTCGCAGCGCGCAGGATCAGAACAGATGGTTTACGCTGGTCGAGGTGGAGATCGTCACCGGCAGGACGCACCAGATCCGCGCGCATCTGGCGCAGGCGGGATTCCCGGTCATTGGTGACATCAAATACGGCGACCGCGCATACAATCGCTTCGTGCAGGATCGCTTCGGTCTGTCCACGCAGCTGCTGCACGCGTACAAGCTGGTGTTCACACAGCAGGCACTGAAAGCACCGGACGGCGCAGGAGCGAAAGTGCGGACAGCGGGGGCTGCAGAACTGCCAAACGGTGCAGGATCGGAAGCGCAGGGAGCAAAGACTGCAGAACTGCCAAGCGGTACCGGGCCGGAAGCGCAGTCGGAAGCAGAGGCAGCGGGTGGCAGCGGGCTGCTGTCCTATCTGGCAGGCAAGACGATCACCGCGGAGCTGCCGCCTGATTTTGCACGAATCAAAACAAGTATTTTTGGAAATGATAAAGAGGAGATAGAGAAAAAATGAAGGAAATCATGGAGTGGGTCAAAGACATTTTGCTGGCTGTCGTTATCGCAGCTGTAATTCTGGCGTTTTTTAAGCCGATCATCGTGCAGCAGCAGTCCATGGAACCGAATTTCCATGCGGGGGATTATCTGATTACGAGCAGGCAGGCGTATCGGCTATTCGGCGATCCGCAGCGCGGAGACGTCATCGTATTCAAATCTGAGCTTTTGGATGAAAACGAAAAGCCGAAGAACCTGATCAAGCGCATCATTGCGCTGCCGGGCGAAACCATCGAAATCAAGGGCGGCGAGGTCTATATCGACGGCCAAATGCTGCAGGAGGACTATCTGCCGGGCAAAGCGATCTCCGGAGAAATGGACGCGGTCACCGTACCGGAGGGACAGCTCTTTGTAATGGGAGACAACCGCGAATGCAGCGAGGACAGCCGTTCGCCGCGGGTTGGCACCATCGAACAGTCGACCATCGTCGGCAAGGTCATCGTCAGACTCTATCCATTCAACACCATCAAGACATTCAAGGGCGTGGACTACGAATCATAACAGATCGCAAAACTTCGCAGAACGCGCGGTGAAATGTGAAAGAACGCAGGTACGGCAGATGCAGCCATGACGCAAACCGCACAGCGCGCAGTTTGTGAGACATCTGCGTAATGCCCTGCCGGTGACGCGGAGAGGATAAGAATATGGGAAAATGGCTGCTGCGGCTTTTGGCGGCGGTTTTGGGCACAGGGCTCGCTGCCGGTCTCTTTTGCAGCTTCGCGCTGGTGCGTGTGGAGGGCAGCGATATGCTGCCGACACTGGAACCGGGCGATTATGTATTGGTAAGTAAATGGAAAAAAGACAATCTCGCGGTTGGCGATCTGGTGCTCTACGAAGCGCCGTATTACGAGATCGACGGTGCGCGGTACCCGCTGCGGCGCGTGGTGGGCGTCCGGGATGGCTGGATTCAGGTCGGCTGTGACGCGGATCTGGTGCGGGACAGTGTGCAGCTGATTCCGGCAGAGTATGTGGTTGGAACGGCGATCGGGATCGATTGACGCGGAGAGTTTGGCAAGCGGATCAAAAGGCAGGCAGAAGAGATTTTCTCAAGCAGGCAGGAAACGCGGGCAGAAGGGATTTTCGCAAGAAGGCCGGAAGCGCGAACAGGAGAGATTTTCTCAAGAAGGCTGAGAGAACGGGCAGAAGCTGTTTTGCAAGCAAAGGAAAGAAGAAAAAGAAGGGGGACGGACTATGGGCAAGAAGGAACGCAAGCTGGTGGCGAATAACAAAAAAGCCTACCACGACTATTTTATAGAGGAAACGTATGAGGCGGGCATTGTGCTGACGGGGACCGAGATCAAGTCGGTGCGGCAGGGCAAGGTCAGCATCAAGGAGAGCTACGCGCGCATCAAGGACGGTGAGATGATGCTTTACGGTATGAATATCAGTCCGTACGAGCAGGGCAATCGCTTTAACGCCGACCCGCTGCGCGACCGCAAACTGCTGCTGCACAAGCAGGAGATCCGCAAGCTCATCGGGCAGACGACGCTCAAAGGCTTGACAATCGTGCCGCTCAAGATGTACATAAACGAGGACGGGCTGGCAAAGGTGGAGATCGGACTGGCGCGCGGCAAGAAGAATTACGACAAGCGCGAGGATATCGCCAGGAGGGACGCGAAGCGGGACATCGACCGCCGCATGAAGAACCGTTAACCGTTGAGAATTGAATAGAAAATTGACGAAAGCATGAAACTGCAAACGACCGTTGAAACCGAAAGAGAACTTTTGCGCGCGGGTGACCGCGATACGAGGGAGAGGGTGTTATGGAAAAGCGAAAAAGGTTCCCCAAAATTGATGAGGCGAGCTTGCTTGAGACCATGCTGGCCGCGCCGGATGAACTGATTGTAGTGGTCAACAAAAACGGATACATAGAAAACATGTCGCAGGCTTATGGCGACTTTTTGGGGATTCAGGTCCAGAACGCCATCGGGCGGCATGTTACCGAGGTCATTGAGAACACGAGAATGGACATTGTGGTCAAGACGGGCGTTCCGGAAACGGGAGAGACACAGGATATCCATGGCGAAAAGATGATTGCCACCCGAATTCCAATCCGAAAAAACGGAATGGTGATCGGCGCGTATGGGCGCGTTTTGGTGCGCAATACCAGAGAGCTTCACATGCTGCACGACAAACTGAGCAGCATCGAGATGGAGCTGAACATGTACAAGAGAACCTTTGAGAAAATCAATACCGCGAAGTACACAGTGGATGATATCATCGGGGACTGCAGTATTATGCAGGATCTCAAAGATTCCGTCAGAAAGGTCGCGAAGACCAATTCCAATGTTTTAATCATGGGCGAAAGCGGCACAGGCAAGGAGCTGTTCGCGCACAGCATTCACGCGGGCAGCATGCGCAGAAAAGCGCCGTTTGTCTGTGTGAATTGCGGCAGTATACCGGAGCAGCTGATTGAATCGGAGCTATTCGGCTATGAAGAGGGCGCGTTTACGGGCGCGCGGAAGGGCGGCAAGATCGGACTTTTCCCCGCGGCGCATGGGGGCACCATATTTTTGGATGAAATCGGAGAGCTGCCGCTTCCTATGCAGGTCAGATTGCTGCGTGTCCTGCAGGACAGAGAGATTCAGCGTGTCGGTTCCAACGTGAGAGAAAAGGTCAATGTGCGGGTTGTGGCGGCGACCAACCGGAATCTCTATCAGATGGTAAAGAAGGGCGAGTTCCGCTCAGATTTGTATTACCGTTTGAACGTTGTGACCTTACATCTGCCTTTGCTGCGGGAACGCAAGGAGGATCTTCCGCTGCTCATCCAGATGATCCTCAGCAAAATTTCAAAAAAGGAGAGCCTGGGAGCCATCGAAATTTCGCGCGAGGCGATGGATCATCTGCTCCGTTACGATTGGCCGGGAAATGTACGGGAATTAGAAAATGTTTTGGAGCGCGCGATCAACTTTACGGATGCGGGTGAAAAAATCAAGGCGAAAAATCTGCCGGAGCGGATTACGGGCAGTATGGTTTCGCGGACAGTAATGCCGCTGAAAGAACTTATGGAAAATACGGAGAAGGACGCCATCAAGGACGCGCTTCTGCGCTGCCGGAACTGTAAAGCGAAGGCTGCCAATGAACTGGGAATCAGCAGAACAACTTTATATGAAAAAATGATGAAATATGAAATCTGAACCCCTGCGAAAAGGTAACGAAACAACGGGTGTGCGGGTATTCTTACAGAAAACGTGAACGCGTGAGAGAAGCTGTAAAGAAATCCGCACGCTTTTTTTGTGGATTTTTTTGAAAATGTTCGGGAAGGCTTACAGTTTTGGCCGTTTTTGGCGCAAAACTGCTTTTTTTATTTCTCCCCAAAAAGGGACGACGCAAGGAAAGCTTGAAGTTTCAACGTTCGCGATGAAGCAAAAAAACTTGGCACAATCTTTGCGCTATGATGATAGCAGAACACAGTTGTGAAAAAAATCTTAAATTGCGGTAGGACGACCGGTCAAAGACGAAATCCGCGAGGAGGAGGAAATTATGTTAAAAGACAAAGTTGCGATTGTAACAGGGGCTGCCAGCGGCATCGGTCTGGCAACCGCGGAAATGCTGGCTAAGGAAGGCGCGCGCGTTGTGCTTGCGGACATCAACGAAACGCAGCTCGAGGCTGTTTCCGCGAAAATCGGCGCAGACGCGCTTGCGGTTGACCTCAGCAAGAGAGAGGGTTGTCGGGAATTGGCCGATTATACGATGAAGCAGCACGGAAGAATTGATATTCTGGTCAATGTCGCCGGAATTCAAAACGTCGCGTCGGTGGAGGATTTTCCGGAGGAACGCTGGGACTTCATGATCTCCCTCATGCTTACCGCGCCGTTCCTTTTGACGAAATACGCATGGCCTTCTATGAGACAGAATGGTTGGGGACGCGTCATCAATTTGAATTCTATCCATGGCCTGGTCGCCTCGGAATTCAAATCCGCTTATGTATCCGCGAAACACGGTCTGATGGGACTTACCAAGACCGCGGCGTTAGAGGGAGGCCCTTGCGGCATTACGGTTAATTCCATCTGTCCGGCTTATGTCAGAACGCCGCTGGTGGATAATCAGATTGAAGCGCAGGCGCAGAACCACGGAATCAGCAAGGAAGAAGTCGTCAGCAAGATTATGCTGCAAAAGGCGGCGATCAAAACCATGCTGGAGCCGGAAACCATCGCGGCGGCAGTAAAATTCCTTTGCTCCGACGCGGCGGCAAATATTACGGGAACCGCGTTTACCATTGACGGCGGCTGGACGGCAGGCTGATGCCGCGCTGACTGAGCGATTCACGAGCACGCGGACAAAAGCGCGCGACGAAAACGGAAATTTCCGCGCGCGTAGGGCGCTCGTGGATAGGCGCGTGGAACTTGTTGTCGAAGAGATTGTTTGCGATGCAATTTCCGCGCGCGTAGGGTGCTCGTGGATGCGCGCCGCGCCGCAAGGTGTTTTTGTTGATCGTGCGGGAACGTCGCAGGCGATAGTTCCTATCTAAAGGACAAAAGTGCGCATAACGAAATCAGAGATTTCTATGCGCACATGGCGCTCACCCATGAGCGCCGCTTTGCAAGGTGCTTTTGTCGTTATTCCGGAAATACCGCTATGCGATATTTCCTACATAATAAAAAAAGGAGGAGACGAGATGATTGGTGTAATTGGTGTAATTATTTCCTTAATCTTACTTATCATGCTGGCCTATAAGGGCTGGTCTGTTATCTTGATCGCGCCGATACTGGCGTTGATCGCGTCCGTATTTGTAATCTTTGAGGGTGGAGACTTCCACATGATGGCCATCTATACAGAAACATATATGCCGAATCTGGCATCGTATGTAAAGGCCAATTTCCCGATATTCCTGCTCGGCGCGGTATTCGGCAAGGTGATGGACCTTTCGGGCTGCGCGAAATCCATCGCGGAAACGATTGTCGCGAAGGCGGGACGAGGCAAGGAACTCTGGGCTGTTGTGCTTTCGTGCGCGATCATCACTTACGGCGGTGTTTCGCTCTTTGTAGCGGCCTTCGCCATCTATCCGATCGGCGCGGCGCTGTTCAGAGAAACTGATATTCCGAAACGGCTGCTTCCGCCGGCTATCGCACTCGGCGCGTTCACCTTCACGATGACCGCAATTCCGGGTACGCCGCAGATTCAGAACACGATTCCGATGGCTTACTTCGGTACGGATACTTTCGCAGCGCCGGTGCTTGGTATTGTCGCGGCGCTGATCATGCTGCTGGGCGGTATGTTCTGGCTGACATTGAGATTGAAAAAAGCAAAGGAGGCCGGAGAAGGCTACGGAGATCATCCGAATGAAAATCTCGCGGATATTGATATTTCAAAGCTTCCGCCTTTCGCAATCGCCATCACGCCGATTCTTGCGGTGCTGGTGCTGAACCTGATCCTTTCGAAGTTTGTGCTTCCGGGGATGGAGCACGCTTACCTGGAGGAAAAATACAATACGACCTACAGCGCGGTAGGCGGAACCTGGGCGCTGGTTATCGCGTTGGTGGTCGGTATCCTGCTGACTGTTGTTCTAAACCGCAGCAGATTTGAAAAGGGAATCGTGGAATCTCTCAAGGAAGGCGCGAACAGCTCCCTGTTGGCAATCATGAATACCGCTTCCGAGGTAGGTTACGGAAACGTTATCAAGACACTTCCTGCTTACGCGCTTTTGGCGGCGGGCTTACTGAGTATTTCTTCTAACCCGCTGATCGGTGAAGCCATCGCTTCCTCGGTCATGGCAGGTGTAACGGGCTCCGCGTCCGGTGGATTATCCATCGCGCTCGCGACCTTCGCGGATTCGTTCAAGGCCGCGGCCGACGCGTCCGGCATCAGCTACGAGGTACTGCACAGAGTTGCTTCCGTTGCCTGCGGAGGACTGGATACGCTGCCGCATAACGGCGCTGTTATTACGCTGCTGATGGCTACGGGCATGACGCATAAGGAATGCTACTTGAACATCGGTATGTGTACCGTTATCATTCCGACGATCGCGGTTATCGCGATTATTATCCTGGGAAGCTTCGGGGTATGTTAAAGAAACTGTAGATGTATGGAAGAGAGGAACATGATATGGTTAATAAAATCATGACATTAGAGCAGGCAGTCGCGGATGTGAGAGACGGTATGACCATCATGGTCGGCGGATTTTTGGCGACAGGATCTCCCGAAATCTTGATGGACGCGCTCGTGGAAAAGGGCGTGAAGCATCTGACGGTCATCGCTAACGATGGAGGTCTGGACGCAGGACAGCCTGCTGGAAATTTCGCAGGGAAAACGGCAAGAGGCGTTGGGAAGCTTTTGGAGCATCACATGGTGGATCATCTGATCGCCTCTCATATCGGGGTCAATCCGAAGATCAATGAGCAGATCGCAGAAGGCACACTTCGTTATACGCTGGTGCCGCAGGGAACGCTCGCAGAAAAGATTCGAGCCGCGGCTTACGGACTCGGCGGCGTGCTGACCTCAACCGGAATCGGAACACCGATGGAGGAGGAACCGGATGAACTGGGCAGACCAAAGAAAGTGTTGGAGATAGGAGGAAGAAAGTTTCTGTTGGAACTTCCGTTACATGCGGACTATTCCTTCCTGCGGCCATCTGTTGCCGACCGTTTCGGAAACTATATGTGCGCGAAGGCAACCAAGAATTTTAACTACGTGATGGCCGGCGCGTCAACCTGCACCATCATCGCGCCCGAAAAACTCGTAGAAATCGGAGAAGTGAATCCGGACATCTTCCAGGTGGCAGGCGTTTTGGTAGACGGTATTGTGGAAGGAGAACAGAGATGGCAGATTTAAAAGAAAGAATCGCAAGAAGATGCGCAAAAGAATTTAAGGACGGCGAATTCGCGAACCTCGGGATCGGGCTTCCGACGCAGGTGGCGGATTATATTCCCGAGGGTGTTACCGTAACCTTCCATTCAGAAAACGGCTTCGCGGGCATCGACGCGATCGCGACCGAAAATCCGGATGTGGATATCATCAACTCCGGCGGCACCTATGTGACGACGATTCCGAGCGTGAAGTTCTTCGACACCGCGGAATCCTTCGGGCTGGTGCGCGGCGGACATGTTCGCGCGACGGTTTTGGGCGCGATGGAGGTGGCCGAAAACGGAGATCTCGCGAACTGGATCGTGCCGGGTAAAAAGGTTGCCGGCATGGGCGGCGCGATGGATTTGTGCTCCGGCTGCCCGGAAGTTATCATCGTGATGCTGCACACGCAAAAGGGTGCGCCGAAGATTTTAAAAAAATGCACGCTTCCGTTGACTGCCGAAAAATGCGTTTCCAAAATTATTACGGAAATGGGCGTTATGGAGGTCAGAGAGGACGGCATCTGGGTTACGGAGCTGCATCCGGATTACAGCAAGGATGACATTCAGGCGGCAACCGCGTGCACGCTGCATTTTGACCCCGCGATGAAGGCGATGGAGGAAGCGTAGCGATACACGAAAAGGGCCAAAGCGCGCGTATCGAAATCTGAGATTTGTATGCGCGCGCGGCGCGTATGAAGGCGCGCTATACGCAAGAGGCTTTTGGCGTGATTCGTGATTTCGGAAATGTCGCTTCGCGATATTTTCCGGATGATAAAAAGGCTGTTAAAACTGTTATGACGAAAAGAAAGCGAGGGAGGTTGAAATGAAAACTGCGAAGGATGTGAAGCGTATTGTAATCGCGGGAGCGGGAACCATGGGCTCCTCGATGGGAGAAACCTTTGCGAAATACGGCTATGATGTGACGCTGTATGATATTTTCCCGAGCGCACTTGAAAAAGCGGGAAATTTGATTCGCCTGAACCAGGAAACCGAGGTGGCGGAGCATGTGGTGACGCCGGAGGAATCCGCGGCGCTGCTAGAGCGAATCCGTTACAGCGAAGATAAGGCGTGTTTTGAGGGGGCGGATCTGGTTGTGGAAGCGATTTTGGAAAAGCTCGATGTCAAGCATGCTTTTTGGGCAGAGATTTCGGCACTGGTTCCGGAGGACGCGATCTTGGCGAGTAATACCTCAGGGCTGTCTATTACGGCCATCGCGGAGGTTGTAAAAAGACCGGAACGATTCGGCGGCATGCACTGGATCAATCCGCCGCACCTGATTCCTCTGATTGAGGTCATTCAGGGCAAAAAAACCGATGATGAGACAGCGGCGGCGATTCGCGACATGGCGCTCGCCGTTGAGAAAAAACCGGTTATCGTGCAGGACGCGCCGGGCTTCGCCCTCAACCGGATTCAGCTCGCGGTATTGAGAGAGTGTTTACATATTGTAGAGCAGGGCATCGCGACACCGGAAGCGGTCGATGATGTGATGAAATACGGTTTGGGCATGCGGTATGCCTGCCTGGGGCCTTTCGAGGTGTGCGACCTCGGCGGACTCGATATTTTTTACAACATCGCCTCTTATCTGTTTGAAGATCTGGCAGATGAGAAAGCGCCGTTCGGCATGCTTGCCGATCGTTTTGAAAAGGGGCAGTACGGCGTGAAGACCGCGGCCGGCTTCTATGATTACGCCGGCGGCAAGGACGCGGAAAAGATTAAATACAGAGACCGGATGTTTACGAAGATATCCAAATGTCTGTTTAACTCTTAAGTCCATCCTGTTCGCGGGTATGTTCGCGATACCGCGGTACCTGCCCGCGTATTTACCTTACATCACAAATGGATCGCGAGAACGCGCCTTTCTTCACTCAGGGGGCGCGTTCTCGCGTATCGTTTGGCGTCGCGAGCGAGTTGCGATTGTTTGACAGAAAGATTTTCCACAATCCTGCCGGCATCGCGTTTGAGGCCGCGCGCTGGTCGCGGCGCGCCGGACAGAAATCCTTTGCCCGTACTTTGTAACCTTTTGCCCTGCAAAACGGAGTTATAAGTGAAAGGGAATTTGGAGATTGACATTTTGGGGAAAGTGTCATACACTAAGATTATCACGAAGGCGAGCATTGCGGCCCATGCGGGCAGAGACCGCGGGCGGTGACGCACAAACCGCGAAGTGACGTGAACTTCGGGGGTGTAAAGGTTTCGACGGGGGTGTAGAAGCCGGATAAGCGAGCGGTAGTTGGCTCAGACTACCTTAAAAAGGGCCCGTTAAAAATAAACGCTAAAAAGAACAACAATTTCGCATTAGCAGCTTAGTCTGCAGCGCCTGAGGCGCGACGCGCGTCGGCCACAGCTTACCCGTAGGCTGTGATCCCGGCGTCGACTATACGGGAAAACCTGCAGGGAGTTCTCGGTACCTCGCAGGGAACAACGAGATAGCGAAAGCGACAGCCTGTTAATGGGCGGCCGCCGACGCGAAACACCAAATCATTAACTGCGCTCGGAGAAATTCCTGTGGAAATGCTTTCGGACATGGGTTCGACTCCCATCATCTCCACCACAACCCGGCCCGGGATACGAAATGTATTCCGGGCTTTTGTATTGCTTGAAAACAAGGCGTTTCAAGGCTGAAAAGAGAATCCATTGAATGTAAATTTAACTGACCAAGTGAATTAAATAACTTGGACTCAAAAAAATAAAAGAAAAGCAGAAGATTTGACAAAAACATACGCAATAATGAGAAAAAAACTCATTATCATGTTTACTTTTTGCAAAACAGGGCATATAATGTATGTGAATCATCAAATCAATCAATAGAAAAGAGAGGTAACAGCCATGCTGATACAATTTAATTTCAAAAACTATAAGTCCTTTCGCGATGAGACATCCCTTGATTTATCGGCAACAAAGATGAAGGAATTTGAAAGCAGCGTGGTAACCATCGGCGGCGAGAAAATACTTCCGGTTGCAGCTGTATATGGAGCGAATGCAAGCGGCAAGTCGAATGTTTACAGTGCTTTTGAGTTTATGACGGCATATGTAGAAAATTCCTTTTTTTATGGAGATGATGATAAGACTTTTGCATATGCCAGACCGACCCCCTTTCTGTTTGACAGCCGTGCAAGGAATGCCGAGTCTATGTTTGAAGTGTATTTTACCATTCCGGGGGAGAGTGCAGAGAAAACATACAATTACGGATTTTGTATTGACGAAACGGGCATAACTGAAGAATGGCTCAATACAAAAGCAAAAAGTGCGCGGGAGTTCAAGTCCGTCTTTTATAGAAACACAGAAAAGCAGGAACTGGATTTAAGAGGCATTGCAAAGGTAAGTCGTGATAACATCGAGGTAGCACTAAATCGCCAAGTTTTGATTATTTCTTTAGGGGCAAAGCTAAAGGTTGAAAAATGCAAGCAGATTCGAGATTGGTTTCTCTTGAATGAATTTGCGGATTTTGGCGATGAAATGACGAACCTTTTCTTATCAAGGACTTTGCCGAAGGGATTCGTGGAAGATGAAAAGGTTAGAGAGGATGTTTTGAAATACTTTTCCTCTTTTGATAAACAGATTACCGGATTTAAGATAGAGGAACTTCCGTCTAAGGATGAACAAGAGGGAAAAAAATATGCCATTGATGCGATTCATCACATGATTGATTCCGACGATGATGCGAAGCTCCCGCTGCACCAAGAATCCGCCGGAACTTTGAAAATGTTTGCAATGTACCCGGCATTACATGAAGTTTTGGAAAAGGGCGGCGTGTTATGCATTGACGAGTTGAACAGCCGCTTGCATCCACTTCTTGTTCGTAACTTTATTTTGACTTTTCTGAACCCTGAAATCAATAAAAACCATGCACAGCTAATCTTTACTACGCATGACACATGGCAGCTTTCCAATCAGCTTCTCAGAAGAGATGAAATCTGGTTCACAGAAAAGGATGAAAAAGGACTGTCAAATCTTTATTCCTTGGCAGATTTTGTGGATGAGGATGGCTCTCGTATACGCAAAGATGAAAATTATGAGAAGAATTATCTGTTAGGAAAGTATGGCGCAATTCCATCGCTGGAAACCATCAGGCTTTTGGAGGAGGAATAAATATGGCTCGCGATGACAGAAGAGGAAAACGAAAAACAAGAGAAGAGCGCAGCAAAAGGCGCGTGCCGGAAATGGGATATTATCTTGTAGTAACCGATACGGAAGCGACGGAGCGGCTTTACTTCCATGGATTGCATGAAAGCCTTCCTGCTGAAGTCAGAAAGAAGCTTGTCATCAAAGTGGTGGAAACAAAGACACAGAAACTTGTGGAGAAGTGCAAGGAGTTTGTGATGTATGATCCGCAATACAGAATTCCATGGATTGTATTTGACCGCGATAAGGTTGTAGACTTTGATGGCATCATACGGAAAGCAGAGGCAGAAGGTTTTCATGTCGGGTGGTCAAATCCCTGCTTTGAGATATGGCTGTTTGGCTATTTTGGCAACATTCCGACGATTGAGCAATCATGGACTTGCTGTGACAGATTCGGAGAGCTTTACGAAAGAAAGACCGGACAGGCGTATGACAAGGCAGATGAGAAGCTGTATCACAGGCTATGCCAATACGGAGATGAAGAAGATGCGATTAAACGCGCGCACTTAAAATATGAGCAGATGCTACGGGATAAGAAAACGCTTCCGTCACAGATGTGTCCATGTAATACGGTGTATAGGTTAGTGCAAGAGATTAGAAAGAAAGCCGAAAATTGCAATAATAAGTTGAACATTGATAACTAAAAACCCATATCACGAAGATGAGCGTCGATAGATATGGCCCGGGGGCTGTCGCATTAACGGAAAATAACCGTTAGGGCGCAGCCCTCTTTCTTTAAGGGTCAGCCTATGAAATAAGACGGAATTTTGCTCCGTCTTTTCTTCATTTTTGTGTAACACAAAC
>ERZ857480.95817-NODE-148816-length-29420-cov-6.0000_pt1 | contig 29420 bp, 33 predicted proteins | sample MGYA00519767_ERZ857480 | MGnify/ENA primary metagenome ERZ857480 (study PRJEB31778, sample SAMEA3449210) | human gut metagenome | biome: human gut; feature: human-associated habitat; material: faeces | place: United Kingdom | collected 2010/2012 ...
CAAGGTTGCTTCTGTATCCGCCTGCAAGGTTGCTTCTGTTCCCGCCTGCAAGGTTGCTTTCGTCCCCGCCTGCAAGGTTGCTTCCGTATCCGCCTGCAAGGTTGCTTCCGTATCCGCCTGCAAGGTTGCTTCTGTATCCGCCTGCAAGGTTGCTGCTGTCCCCTCCGTTTTCCCCGCTTTCCGCCTTGCGCTTCGTATATTTGATTTGCGCTTTAATAAGGCCAACAATCCCGATTTCTGTTTTTATCTTTAATTCTGACGATGCAATCTTACTATCTTTTGTATCAGTCAGGTCAACCACTCCACTTGCCTCTGCTGTAAAATATCGGTTTCCATCTCTCAGCGGAAAATACCGCAGCACATCAAACGGTGCTTCACATGAATGAAAACCTTTATTCCCACATCGAATAGCACCTGTATCTGTTTCCTTTTTCCCAAGTTCATATTGGTATCCTCCATGGCATTTCATGTCTTTGTCCGTGCCTTTGTAGACTTTTAATACCTTATCCATCTTTTATTCTCCCTTCTTGTCTGCCCATTTCGCAAGCTGATCCATCAAACGACGGTGAAAACAGCCTGCAAAATAAGCATCGCAGTTTTTCTTCGCAAATTCGTTTCGTTTTCCTCTGCTTGGAAAGCGGAGGAAAATCTCACTGCCCGACAAATACGATTCACATACTATCAACTTTTCGCCGCACCGAATGAAATATGGACACTTTGCGCGGCAGTCCAATGGGTCAATCATCATCCCGCCTCCATTCGTCATAGAGATAAGCGAGCTCACGCGATGTTCCCGCGTCCACTCCCATGTCTGCAAGTTCGTCGAATATGCCGTCTATCAACTGCTTCATTTCCGACGTGTTCATCTGCGATGACCCAATAAAGCATTTGCATAAAATCATACGCTTTCCGCCGATCATCGGCCGATCCATCTCCTTAACTGCGCGGAAAAGCTCTTTAAAGGTGTCAAACGCATCCGGCAGACAGTAGAAATACTCATATTTCGCGCCGTACCGCTCTAACATGGAAATATAACAGTCCCATGATGTTACATCTCCGCTTCTTCCTGATATAGCTGTTGCCATGATTTCTAAAAGCGCCCACATCAGACGGTTTTGATTCAAACTGCGCTTGTTTCGGTATTTTTCAAAACGAAGTACGAGTTTTTTGTGCATTCGCTTTGCCTCGTCGCGGATTTGCTTTGCATTGTACCGGCTTTCCGGCGAGACCTTCACGATCATGTACATCTCACCGTCTTTACCGGTTTTCAGTTTTGGTTCCTCTGCATTGATGATACCGATCATAAGTAAGACCGCCCTACAAGCCGCACAAATTCATCGCGCGTGTGTGTCTCTTCAAATTTGTGCTGGCAGTCTCTTTTCAGTCTCAAATCAAGACTGCGGTTTCCAGCATGTATACCGGTTAAGTATCCAGTATGCAGAGGGCGGGCAAGCCACACCTTGAACCCGTTTTGCTCTGAAATCTCACGTAAGCCGGTAGCACCGTAATAGATATGATGCTCTTCAAGTTCCTCCCTACTGCGTGTGATATAGCATTCTTTCCGTTCCTGTAAAATGCTCTTCATTACGCCTCCTTCTGCGCCGCACGCCAGCACGCCTTGCACAGACCGCCCAAATTGTCCGAAACCTCCTTTGCGGAAACAAGCGTTCCGTCCTTCTTTTTCACACCCTTGATTTCTGCGCCGCAGTTTGAACAATGCGGCTTGTCCTCTTCGGCTATAATCGTTATCCCCGCCGCTTTTGCCTTATGTTCTATTTCGCGAAGCGGATCATCCTCCGGCAAATCTTCTCCGGCGTATACATAAAGCCCCAATCCGTGCCGTGCAACCGCTTTTGTAAGCGAACGCTGAATCGCTTTGTTTACATCAAAGGAAGTTACGTCATCCACTGATATTGAACGGTTTTTGAAATCCATCACCGGAAGGTATTCAATGTGTTCAATTCCATTGACGGTAACGCCGGTTTTAACCCAGCATGTCTGTCCGTCCGTATGATAGCACCACCCGTCTTTATTCTCATAAATTGTATACACAGCGTCAGGATAACGCTTTTTCAGTTCTCCCCACGCGTACGCCCACGAAAGATAAGAAAGTCCGTTTTTCTTCTCTATTTTTTCTTGTACGTTTATGCGGCTTAAATCTATGAAATAGTTGTCATTTGCATCAAATAGCGTATCCATACCGTCTGTCCTCCCTTTCGCTGATCTCATTTTGCATCCGTCTTAAATCTCCTCTGAGAGATTCAATGTGATCGTCCCATTCCTCACGGACAGAATCGATGCATTCCTCCCGCATAAACTGAAGATCATGAAGCTGCTCAATCATGTCATCGCGGTCGCTTTCCGCTCCCCTGATCTCACTCTCCAAATCATCCGCCTTGTAATACATCTCGTTCAGGACTTCGTCCTCTTCCTCAAACATTCTTCTCACCTCCCGCCAGATGATAGCCAAATGCGCCTGCTATAAAGGAAATCAGCACGAGCGCAGGGAATCCGTTAACAAGCAACCCAACGCCATCAAGGATTGTTGCGAGAATCACAACCGACGAAGCCGCCCACACAATGCCGTTCAGCATTTGTTTTATGTGTTTTATGATTGACATTTCGATTTCCTCCCGTTATACTGTAAATGGGTATTTTTTGTTTGCCGCGCTTTTCTGAGTGCGGCTTTTTTCTTTTTTCACACAATACCAGTGAAGCTGGTTTATCGTTAGTCCTGTCAGTTTTGAAATCTGGCTGTAAGTAAGTCCCTGATTCCGCATTGCTTTTGCTCTTTCAATCGTTTTTTTCGATACGGTCTTGCGCGAATCCACGGGCCGAACGCCGCACTTTTTGAGATGATAGCATATTGTCTGCGGATCTACTTCGTATGCCTCCGCGATACGCCTTACCGCCGATCCTTTTTTCGCCATGTCCACGATGTCGGCAATATCTTCGCGGCTCAGTTTGTGCGTTCTGCATTCCTTTTCGTCTGCCAGCCGGATTTCTTCTAATTCTTCCGGAGTGAAGAGCGGAACTTTTCTGATCGGCATATCAGTACACCCTCACGCGAAATACGATGTAGTTCCTCCCGTCAATGGTTTCATGGGAATATGTTGCATTTCCGCATGATAGCATTCCATCAATCACAGCTTTCTGCTCTGGTGTAACTTTCTTCTTTTCTTCCTCTTTCGGAAAAAGCTTTTCTTCTGTTGTCATAAGCGCTTTGCACAGAAGCGGTACCACTGCTTTTCTCGAATTTTGATGGCCTAATTCGTAATTTCCAATTGATGCATATGTCACACCAATCATTTCGCCTAACTCTTTCTGTGTCAATCCTCGTTTTTCCCGATACTCTTTGATTCTGTTCATTTTGTTTTCTCCTTATCTTTTTAATAGCTGTGCGCGTTCTGCGTCGCTCAGGCTCAAACTGCTGCAAAGCCTTAAAAGCTCGCCGCGTGTGATCGTGTCTGGATCATCACGCTTTTTTCGGGCGGTTTTATCGCTGCATCCAAACAGCTTCATGTAATAGCGCACAATGTTTTCGCCGTAACCCAGCAGTATAGCGCGGTTTGTAACCGTTGCCCGAAAGGTTTTATCGCTTTTTTCTTTTGCTGTTTCCAGCCGTCTCATTCGATCGCCTCCGCTTCTGATAAGTCTGCTTCATAGCAGTGCCATTGCACATCCCACGAAAGCACGACGCATCCAGGAAAAAGCTCTTCCGCTTTTTTGGATATGCTGTATACAAAATCCGGCATAGCGTCGTTGCCGCTTTCCTTGCGGTCGATATACCGGAACACATGCGATTTTCCGTCTGAAAGGACAGTCACGATAATATCCCATCCGTAAATCTCTGCTTTATGCGGAGAAAACGGAATGCTCTCACGTACTTCGTTTTGAATCTCCGTCATTCTTTCTCATCTCCTTGTTTCTTCTTTTTCAACAGTAAGTACCAGTTATAAAAGGGGAGCGTCGGGATCCGGTAGTACATCCGACCGTCGCGCATACCATGCAGCCGTTTTCCTGCCGACGCCAGTGCCTCCAGCTCTGCGCGTTTTGCTTCCATAGCGGTTCATTTGCTATCACCTCGGTTTTTACAAGCAAGCCAGAATAAAACGGGGAGAAGTACAGATTCCCCGTACTTGGCAGCAATGCGGTGCGCAGCCGTGTCAAGCAATAGTTTGGCAATCTCTGCGTCAGATGTTTCGGGCTTACGAGTGCTGTTTGCTACATTCAGCCATAGGTCCAGGTAGGTTTCGAGTGACAGAAGTGTGCCAGCCGAGTTTCCCTCAATTCTGGCTAGGCTCTTATTTTCTGTAGGGTCAACTGTGATTGTAATTTTTGCCTCCATATCGGTCATTTTCATTCATTCCTTTCTTTCGATTAAGCTTTCAATTTTCGCTTTGAGCTCGGCGACCTCTTTCTCCTGAAACAACAAGCCCTCGTCATAGGCCAGCGGATAATCCTGCTCAGGTTCTTAATGTGAGAAGAAGCTATAGATATTAATAATAAGTTACGCGATTAAAATGATGAACAGAATAATCTGCCATATTAGAGTAGTCATCCATTGGGATGGCTTCTTTTTTTCGGCTTTCTTTTGCTTCATTTCTTCTTTCACATTTTTCTGTTCTTTTTTACTGCATCAAGTCATCAATCTTGCAGTCAAGCACCCTTGCCACCTTTGCGAGCGTCTCAGCGCGCGGATACCGTTTCTTTCCGCTTTCCAATCCGCGGATTACCGGCTCTGTAAGCCCTGCGTCTTTCGCAAGACGGTACATTGAAATTCCTCTTGCTCTGCGCAGCCTTCTAATGTTTTCACCGACTGTCATTCATCTTTCACCTTCCTTTCGCTTGCGTGTAAACGTTTGTTATGGTATGATTGTGATACCGAACGTTTGAGTATATTATACTTAGAAATTTGCTAATTGTCAATAGAATATTAGCTAATTTCTAAGTTTGTGACATTGCACAATTAGAAAGGATGTGATTTGTATATGTTGGACAAAATAACTTCGTTGCTTAAAGAACAAAAACGGACGCAAAAAGAGTTATGCACTTTTTTAGGATTGAATCAAGTCGCTTTTTCAGAATGGAAGTCTGGAAAAAGCAAGTCGTACACAAAATACCTTCCTCAAATAGCGGAGTTTTTCGGATGCTCCGTTGATTATTTACTTGGAAAAGAGCAAAAAAAAGAGGCCGTCCAAAAGGACAGCCTCAACGAGAAGCAAAAAGATGAAATTAGGCACCTGTTCGATCAAATGTCTCCGGATCAGCAAGAGGCGTTTCTTCTCGACGCCTACCGGATCGTATATGGGCATACATCAGAAGATCATTAAAGTTATCCGTTGTAGCGTCATTAAGAACCTGATCCAAACGATTACGACGAGAATCATTAAGTATTTTTTCTTTCTTACTTATACAAGCATCAACCTCATCCGCGTGTGAAAAAGCATCCATGACAACCTCCTTCGTGTCCTTATTATAGAACACTCGTTCTTTTCTGTCAACAGGATTTTTACAGAATTCTGTTTATTCTCTCATTTTTCATACCCACACGCGAATTTCAACAAAATTAAGTCATTTTAACCACTTCCTTTTGTTCCTGTCTACAGTTGAATTATAACGCTTTACTATATCATTTTCAACAGGAATATTCTGGAGTGATTTATACCGAACTAAAGCGCAGTTTCATAACAAGACTGCGCTTTAATTGTAAAAAATATTTTAATAAAATTCGTCGATTTACCTTGACATATTTTACAGTGTAAGCTATCATAAAATTACAATATTATGAAGTAAAAAGTCGAGGCGTGTAAGATGAAGAAGATTGCGTGCCCACTATTAATAGTATTATTGTCGTTCGCATTAAGCGTTACCGTTTCAGCAGAAAAGGAAACATGGGATCGATACGCTGAATGGAAGTATGATACTATTTACGATGCATATTCAGGTGGATATGACGAAGGTTATTCAGATGGAAAAAACGAGTGTGAAGAAACACACACTGAAATAGAAATTGATGCATTCAGCCGCGGCGCTGAATCCGGAAAGGCGATAATGGAAGCGAAATACTGTGGCTTTGTTCCGTGGTGGACAAACATCATTGTTTTTTCGTGCACTCTTATAATTTGTATTTTTCTCACATGGATTTTTTCTAAATTAAAGATCAAAAGAAAGTAAGATTGGAGGAATGCAGGGGTGGGCGAAATCATAGTTGGATTCGCTCTGTTTATGTTTTTCGTATTTGCTCTATATAAGTTCACGAACCAATGCATTGATAGTACATATGACGAATTTAAAAAGCGAAAAAAACAGGAACATGAAAGAGATCGTAAATGGCAGGAATATTTACATTCGTCAAATTATGTTTCACAATTAAAGAGTATTTCACCTGTTTCTATGCCGCAGCTATCGCATAAGCCAAACAAACAATCAACCTCCCCATCGAAAATTATCGAAAAAGAAGGTAGGGGAAAAGTGAGTATTAAAGAAACAGAGACAAACAATCATACGTCTACGCTATCTTCTATTACACATGATCTACATAAAGTTGAAGGTTCTCAAAGAGAAATTCCTAAGAATACGCCTCCTTCAAAAATTAACATTACACACGAACAAAATATATTCAAGCGGATTCCGTTTGTCTCTTTAATATCTGTTATTCTTATTTCATTGATATTTGGATTTTGGGCATCCGGCACGGATAATTTACTTGAACCGGCCATTGCGGTTATCATAGCGTTTTCAATATTATTCATCACGACCGAAACAAAGTTACTTTCTAACGTATCAAAAGCTTATGAAGAAAAGTGTACAGACGTTATAAAGCAATATGAGACTAAGATGGATAAACAATTGTCGGAGCGCGAAAAGAAGATCATTGAATCAGAAGAACATTGTCATGAAATTTTCTTAAAAAACAGTGCTATTCTTAAACGTAACGAATCTGTTTTAAAAGAAAATCAAAAAATACTTATACGAAATTCCGAGATCCTAAATGAAAACAACATCATAAAAGCTGAAAATGAACGTCTTATAAACATCCGAAATGAAAACGAAATTGCTCAAATCCGTAAGGAGTATGAGCAAATCATTGAACAGTATAATATTACAATAAAGGAGTTGACGAAATAATGCTCCGTCGTATCATAGCTGTGTGTACAATTTTTTTATTGTCATCAGCTATGGTCTTTGCTCACTCTGGAAGAACAGATGCTTACGGCGGACATTATGATCTTGATACAGGAGAATATCACTATCATCATGGTTTTCCTGCGCATCAACACATCAATGGGGTTTGCCCATATGACTTTAAAGATAGTACAAATCACAATAACTCCAATAGCAACAGTATAAATTCTATCGACCCTAATACAATCGAAGAAAAAGAATATCAAAATCCGATCGTAATGTGTATTCTTTTTTCCATTCTGACAACATTTTTAATAATTTATATTCTAAAGCGTCCTATGCCATACGGCAATGTAAAGATTCAACTCAACGAAAATACTGATAGAAGCTTTAATATAACAGAAATCGAAAGAGCGATTGAAGCAAATCAGGCCGTCGAACTAAGCAAAATTTCTACATCTCCTTCAGTGAAGCACTCTTTTGTTCATGAACGTGTTGACCCGCAACTGATGTACAAATGTCGCGGAGATTTTGAAATTGATAGCAGTGGAAAGTTGTATTATAAAAGAATGTCGGTTGATATTTATATCGCATCAAGCGGGAAGGGGAAATGTTATCATTTTAAACAAGGCTGTAGTCAAGCTTGCAGAACTGTAAATATAACAGATTTTCTGCTTTCCGATAATTACAACGCCCTTTCTCCATGCCTAAAATGTACCTCTGCACATCCGTACTTGCCGATATGGTTCTATCACTATCTCGAATATTATAAACCTGATAAGCATCAAATCAATTCTCTGCTCCACTGTTGACATATAGAACATTTGTATCTATAATAAAATTTGTTGTTGCAGTTGGAAAAGCCCCTGACACATTCACGGTGGTATTTATGCTTCAGGCCTGCAAACGACAAAAAATATCGTCGGCGGTCTTTAATATGGACTGCCGACATTGTTATACATAGATATTGAGGTGATCCAAAATGGCAAAGGCAAAAAAGCTCCCGTCCGGAAACTGGCGCGTTCAGGTGTACAGTCATACTGACACAGACGGAAAACGGCACTATGAATCTTTCACAGCATCCACGAAAAAGGAAGCTGAACTTACGGCGGCGGAATTTGCAGCGAAAAAAGGATTTATTCCGCAATCTGATCTCACCTTTGAAAAAGCCGCCGAAAAATATATCTCCATTAAGTCAAATGTATTGTCACCGTCTACCATTCATGGCTATCGGTCAATTGCCAAAAATTATTTTGAGGGAATTAACGGTATTAAGCTTTCTCGTATAACAGATTCCGATCTTCAAAGCTTAATCAATGATTTATCCGATAATAAAAGCTCTAAAACCGTTAAAAACATATATGGCTTTATAACTGCCGTTTATGCGCAATTTGAGCCAGGCAGAAAAATATCAATTAGGTTACCACAAAAAATAAGACAAGAAATTGTTGTGCCATCTGATGACGAAATACAGGCTATTCTTACCGCAGCCAAGGCAAATCTTGACCTATATATACCCATATGCCTATCCGCATTTGGGAGTTTGCGCAGAAGCGAAATATGCGCTCTTAATCCGGAAAAAGATATAACGGAAAAAGGTGTGCTTATCAGGGGTGCTCGCGTCATCAGTGATAAAGGAAAATTCATAACGAAGAATACAACAAAAAATGTAACCAGCAGAAGAGAGGCTTATCTCCCAGCGGCTCTTATCTCTCTAATCAAAGAAGTCGGCTATATTACAAAATATCAGCCGAATTCTCTTTCTGCTGAGTTCCGAAAGCTTTTAGAACGCAACAACATCCGTCACATGAGATTTCATGATCTCCGGCATTATTGGGTATCTACAGCAATTGCCCAAGGAATGCCGGATCATTATATCATGCGTAATGGCGGATGGGCTACCATGGATACGGTGCGTTCTGTTTATGCTCATATCATGAAAGATAAAAACGATCAGCACGCAGATATTTTAAATAAACATTTTGAAAACGTTTATTCTCTCGAATGATTTTTGAAGAAGAAAAAAGAGACATATAAAGCCTCTTTTTCTCTTTATTTTTCGTGTTGCATTTCGTGTTGCATAAGTCGGAAAAATCGTTCTTTTTTCGGAATAAATTTAATAAAAAATGGAACAATAGTTCCGCTTAAAAAGGTTTAAAAAGCCTGATATAAACGAAAAAGCCGCTTAAAAGCGGCTTTTTTCAATGGAGCGAATAGCGGGAATCGAACCCGTAACGCCAGCTTGGGAAGCTGGAGTTTTACCGTTAAACTATATTCGCATTTGCAGTATCATTATGATACCGCAAAAAATCTGCTTTGTCAAGCGGATTCCTTATTCTCCCAGAATCTCTTCTGCAAGCGCTTCCATCTTCGGAATATCCGCTTCCTTCATCGCCGACTTGATCGTTACAACCGTCTCGCACAGACGGATATTCTTCATTTTCCCCACAATTTCCTTCATGCATTTTGCGGCGCTCGGCGCCCATGTGCCATTCTCCATGATGCCGATCGTGCGGTTCTGATAATTTTTCCCCTTCAGGTGAAGCAGAAAGCTCTCCATGCAGGGGAATACATCCGCATTATAAGACGCCGCCGCCAGCAGCAGCTTGTCATAGCGGAAAGCATCCTCAATCGCTTCCGACATATCGTCGCGTGCAAGATCGGTCAGCACGACTTTTTTCGCGCCCCTGGCCTTTAAAATATCCGCCATTTTTTTTGCCGCCTCAGCGGTATGCCCATGGATGGACGCATATGCAATCAGCACGCCGTCATCCTCCGGCGCATAGCTGCTCCATGTGTTGTACTTGTCCAGATAATATCCAAGATTCTCCGTCAGAACAGGGCCGTGCAGCGGGCAGATTTTCTGAATGTCAAGCGCCGAAGCCTTTTTTAAAAGCGCCTGTACCTGCGCGCCGTATTTGCCGACGATGTTGAAGTAATATCGCCTTGCCTCGCAGGCCCAATCCTCGTCGGTATCCAGCGCGCCGAATTTGCCGAAGCCATCTGCCGCAAACAGAATCTTATCCTTGCTGTCATACGCCACCATAACCTCCGGCCAATGCACCATCGGCGCAAACACAAACGTAAGCGTCCGGCTTCCCAGAGACAGTGTGTCGCCTTCTTTTACGGTAACGGTGCGGTCTGTCAGATCCATGGTGAAAAACTGCTGCATCATCGTAAAGGTTTTGGCGTTGCCGACAAGCTTCATCTCCGGATATTTCTCCGCAAGGATCTGAATACTTCCCGCATGATCCGGCTCCATATGCAAAACGACCAGATAATCCGGAGTTCTGCCGTGAAGCGCCGTCTCCAGATTGTCAAGCCATTCTGCTGTTTTGCGCGCGTCCACGGTATCCATAACCGCAAGCTTTTCATCCTCAATCAGATAAGAATTGTATGACACGCCGTTTGGCACAACATACTGGCTCTCAAACAGATCAATGGTTTTGTCATCTACACCGATATAAACAACGGAATCGGTAACGTTGTGATTCATTATGCATGCACTCCTTCATTGCAATCTTCTAAAACATTTTTATATTATCACAAAAACAGCGTTCTTTTCAATGCATGAATGTAAATATTCCTTCCACAACCGCTCTTTTTACACTTCGGCCTTTCTGTTGTTTTTCTTTTACCCTATACGGCAAACTGACTGTTATAAAGCGCGGCATAAAATCCATTCTTCTCGAGCAGGCTGTCGTGATTGCCCTGTTCCACAATATGCCCGTCCTTCATCACAATGATAACGTCCGCCTCCCGGATTGTGGAAAGCCGGTGCGCTACAATAAAGCTGGTGCGTCCCTTCATCATAGCCGCAAACGCCTTTTGAATCTTCATCTCCGTCCGCGTATCAATGGAGGAGGTCGCCTCGTCGAGAATCAGCATCGGCGGAAGGTTCAGCATCACGCGCGCAATGCACAAAAGCTGTTTCTGCCCCTGACTCAGCGAGCCGCCGTCCTCCGTAATCACCGTGTCATAGCCCTTTGGAAGCTGCTTGATAAAATGATGCGCATAGCTTGCCCTGGCCGCCGCAATAATTTCCGCCTCCGTGGCGCTGGGCTTTGACATGGCGATATTTTCGCGGATGGTACCGGCCTTCAGCCAGGTATCCTGCAAAACCATGCCGTAACTTCTGCGCAGGCTTTCCCGCGTGACGTTCCGAATATCCTTTCCCGCCGCACGGATTGTACCCGCGTCCACGTCGTAAAAGCGCATTAGCAGGTTAATGATCGTCGTTTTGCCGCATCCGGTCGGCCCGACAATTGCGACGCGCTGTCCCGGCTTTACAGAAAGATTGAACTGCTCGATCAGTTTCCGGTCCGGCCGATAGCTGAAGCTGACGTCCGAAAGCGAAACGCTGCCGTCCGGCTGCAAAACCGCCGCGTCCGCGCAATCCGGCGTTTCCGGCTCCTCTTCTATCAGCTCAAACACGCGCGCAGCGCAGGCAAGCGCGTTTTGCAGCTCTGTCACAACGCCGGAGATCTCGTTAAACGGCTTGGTATACTGGTTCGCATAGGATAAAAGCGCCGAGATCTGCCCCACGCTGATCCCCCTGCGCAGCACGCTGAACGCGCCGATTACGCAGACCGCCGCATAAACCAGATTGTTTACAAAGCGGGTGGCCGGGTTGGTGATCGAGCTGTAGAAAATCGCCTTCAGACTGCACGCCTGCAACTCGTCATTGATCTCGTCGAACTGTTCCTGCGCGCGCGTTTCCCGTCCAAACGCCTGCACCACCTTCTGGTTGCCGATCATCTCGTCCACAAAGGCGGTCTGTTTGCCTCGTATCTCGCTCTGTTCACGAAAACGCGAATATGTCCGCTTGGCAATAAAGGCGGCAACAAACAGGCTGAGCGGCGTCAGGCATACCACCACAAGCGAGATGACAACATCTACGCGAAACATGAAAAACAACGTGCCGAGAATTGTCATAATGCCGGTGAAAAACTGTGTAAAGCCCATTAAAAGTCCGTCCGCGAACTGATCCACGTCCGCAATCACACGGCTGACAATTTCGCCGGTTCCATGCGCGTCCAGATAGGAAAGCGGCAGCTCTTCAATCCGCGCAATCGCCTCCTGCCGCATATCGCGGGTCACGCAGTAGGTGACGCGGTTGTTGCAGAGATTCATGATCCATTGTGCAAGCGCCGTTATCCCGATCAGAACGCCCATCTGTAACAAAATCGGCCACAGGCCGGAAAAGTCGACCTCTCCGGGACCCAGCAGAAGATCGATTGCCTCGCCGGTCAGAATCGGAAGATACAGACTGAGCGCAACAGAGATCACAGCGCACAAAAGAGAAAACAGAATGAAAAGCCGGTATCTTTTGATCCGCTTCAGCACCTTTTTGAGCGTGCTCTTTTTCATTTGCTTCATGATACCGCGCCTCCCTTTGCAGATACGCCGATTTCCTCCGGCTTTTTAAACTGTGACCAATAAATTTCATTATATACCGGACAGGTTTCAAGCAGATCTTCATGCCGTCCGATGCCAACCGCACGCCCTTCGTCCAAAACGATAATCAAATCGGCATATTGAATGGAGGAGGCTCTCTGCGATACGATAAAGGTCGTCGGCGCGTCCGGCAGCGAACGGATCGCCTTTCTGAGCGCGGCGTCCGTGGCAAAATCGAGCGCCGAAGCAGAATCATCCAGAATCAGAATATCCGGCCGCCGCACCAGCGCGCGCGCAATTGTCAGTCTCTGCCGCTGGCCGCCGGAAAAATTCCGTCCGCCCTGCTCAACCGGCTCGTCCAATCCCTTAGCCTTCCCGCGCACCACCTCTGCGGCCTGTGCCGTTTCAAGCGCCGCCCAAAGCGCGTCGTCGTCCGCGTCCTCGTTGCCCCATTTCAGATTTTCCCGAATCGTTCCTTTAAATAAAACCGCCTTCTGCGGAACAATACCGATCTTTCGACGCAAAACTGCCGGATCGTAATCCCGCACGTCCTGTCCATCCACGAAAACCGTGCCGACCGTTGCGTCGTAAAACCGCGGGATCAGAGAGACAAGGCTCGTCTTGCCGCTGCCGGTTCCGCCGATTACGCCGATGGTTTGTCCGCGCTCTGCGGAGAACGTAAGCGCAGAAAGGCTCTCCTCGCCCGCTCCCGCATAGCGCAGAGAAACATCGCGAAAGGAAACGCCGCGCGTCTTCCCGCCGTCTGCGGGCTGAGGGGCAATTTCCATGCTGTTTTTCGTTTCCATGACGCTCTGGACACGCCCTGCGCACGCAAGCGCCTTCGCAACGGAAACGATCAGGTTCGCAAGCTTTACAAGCTCAATCAATATCTGGCTCATGTAATTGACGAGCGCGATTACCTGTCCCTGCTTCAAAAGGCCGATGTCCACCCGGATTGCGCCGACATAAACAAGCGCGATAATCGCGCCGTTAATCAGAATGCAGGTCAGCGGATTCAAAAGGCCCGAAAACCGCCCCACCAGCATCTGAAGCCGTGTCAGGGCGGCGTTTTCCTCAGTAAAGCGGCGCTTTTCATCCTCCTGCTTGTTAAATGCGCGGATCACGCGCACGCCGGTCAGGTTTTCTCTCGTGATTTGCAGCACGCCGTCGAGCCGTCCCTGCACCTTTTTGTAGCGCGGCATTGTCCACGCCATAATGCCGAATACAACCAGCGACAGCAGCGGGATCGTCACCACAAAGACAAGCGCCGCTCTCCAGTCGATAGTAAACGCCATAATCATTGCGCCGAACACAACGAACGGCGACCGCAAAAACAAGCGCAAAAACAGGTTCAGACCGTTTTGCACCTGGTTAATGTCGCTGGTCATACGCGTAATCAGGGTAGAGGTTCCCTGCGTGTCCATCTCAGTAAACGAAAGCGACTGGATGTGCGCAAAAAGCGCGCTGCGCAGCCGTGCGGAAAAGCCGACAGCCGCCTTTGCAGCAAAAAACTGCGCCGTAATGCTGCACAGAAGCCCGACAAGCGCCAAAACGATCAAAATGCCGCACATCCGGATGATATAGCCGGTGTCGTTGTTTGCAATGCCCGTGTCAATTACCGCGGCGACAACCAGCGGCACAAGCAGGTCAAAGCAGGCCTCGAGCATTTTAAAAAGAGGCGCCAGCACGCACTCCTTCCGGTACGCCTTTAAATAGGGCAAAAGCTTTCTCACTTCAGATCCATCCTCGTTTCTTATGTATTGCGGAATCCCCCTCCGCTTTTTGTACTGTATCGCCGTTCCACTATTTTCTCGGTCCTAAAAATTTGTCCCCGTTCAAATGAATCATATGATCGGACATATCCCCTATCTATAAATAAAACATTTGTATTATAGCACAGTTTTCATGAAAAGAAAACGGCGGTTTATAAGCAAATCTTCAATTATTTGGTTGACATTTCTACGAATATGGACTAAAATGAAATCGTTATATAATTTATTTCTATCAGGAGGATGAACATGAAAAGAATAGTTTTCATTCCATTCGTCTTATTTCTTCTCCTCATCCTGTGCGCATGCAGCAATGTTCCTGATGATTTCATCAGCTCGTCAGGTTCTGCACCATCACAAGAAAAAGCCGATACATATTCTTTTACTCCAGGCAAAGACACAGCCGACAGCTCCGAGAAAGAGAATTCAAAAAGCGCATCTGCTCCTCCTGAGTCGCATGCCGCAGAAGCAAGCGATTACATTCCCGCAGCAAATCCCGAAAACAGTAAAAAAACAAGCAGCGCCCTTTCGAGCGAAACGAATGGGCAGCCGCCCTCCCGTACTTCTGAAACTGCCTCTGCTTCTAAAAGCGAATCCACAGCAGGTCAGACTCCTTCCGGCGAAACCGCCGGTCAAAGAAACGCAGTCAGTAAAGCGCAGTCCTGTTTACGGATCGGCGGGTTTTCCCGCGATAGCCTGATTGCACAGTTGGAATACGAAAAAATTTCCTATCGCGACGCCGTTTACGGTGCAGATCATTGCGGCGCGAACTGGAATGAGCAATCCCTGAGAAAAGCGCAGTCGTATCTGAAAAACACCGCTTTTTCACGGCAGGGTCTGATCGACCAGCTTTTATACGAGAAGTTCACCAGCGAACAGGCCGTTTACGGCGCAGATCATTGCGGCGCGAACTGGAATGAACAATCCCTGAAAAAAGCGCAGTCCTATTTAAAAAATACCGCTTTTTCGCGGCAGGGTCTGATCGACCAGCTTTTATACGAGAAATTCACCAGCGAACAGGCCGCTTACGGCGCAGACCGCTGCGGCGCGAACTGGAATGAGCAAGCGGCCAGAAAGGCGAAAATATACTTGGAGATTATGCCCTTTTCCCGTGAGAGCCTGATTAACCAGCTTCTGTACGACAAGTTTACACAGGAGCAGGCTGCGTACGGCGCAAAGGCCAATGGACTTTAACGGTCTGCTGTTTTGTGAGGTCACGCCTCCGGCAAAGGGGCGTCCGCCGCATGTGTTGAAGCAATCAATCCCAAAGCAAAAGCGGAACGCGCTGTATCGGCGTTCCGCTTTTGCTTTTCTCACGCTCCCAGTGAAAAACTTCGTGCAATGCAAGGAGAAATGTGTTATATTATAAGGCAAGAAATCAGGCCGCCATACAGTGGAAAGGAGTTTTCATGTACATCGACACGCATACGCACTCTCTTTATTCCTACGACGCGGACTATCCGATCGAAACGATGGTGAAGGCCGCAGAAGACGCCGGTCTTTCCGTCCTTGCCGTAACGGATCACTGCGATATGGAGCGGCTTGACGCCGATCAGCTCTGCGAAACCATGCCGAAAGCGGCAGATGCGCTCATTGCGTGCCGCGAAAAAACAGATCTTACGCTGCTCTGCGGCATCGAAATCGGCGAACTCTGCTGGGACGTTCCCGCGGTGCGCCGCATTCTTTCCGCAAGCCCCTATGATATGGTGATCGGCTCGGTGCATATCCTGCACGGCGGGGAGGACTTCTATGTGCTTGACTACAGCGCGCTTGACGACGGCGCGCTTTTTGACATGTTCTCGCGCTATTATGCCGAGGCGCTCGAGCTTGCCCGCTTCGGCGGCTTTGACACCTTCGCGCATTTGATCTATCCTTATCGCTACTTTAATTTGTACGAGCGCGGCGGCATGGCCTTTGCAGAACAGTTCGACAAACAGGCGAACGAGCTGTTTCATATCCTCGCGGAAAGCGGAAAGGCGCTTGAACTGAACACCGCCACCTATTCGCGCGGCGGTGCGGAGCTTGAACTGTATCTGCGCTATCTCGGCATGTTCCGCGCGGCGGGCGGCGAGCTTGTCACGGTCGGAAGCGACGCGCATTTTCCGGAGCACGTCGGCCGATATGTGGAGGATGCTTATACGGCGCTGAAATCGGCGGGCTTTTCCGCCGTCACCTATTTCAAAGAGCGCAAGCCGGTGCAGGTTGCGCTTTAATCAATATGGAAAGGACTGTTTCCTATGGACAAAATCTTAAAGCTTTTAGAAGAAAACGCACGCTATACCAATGAAGAAATCGCCGTTATGACGCAGAAAACGCCGGAGGAGGTCGCCGAAACAATCGACCGGCTCGAAAAAGAGGGCGTCATCCGCGGCTATAAACCGATTGTTGACCGTGACAAAATTTCCGACAGCCGCGTATTCGCCATGATTGAGCTGCGCGTTACGCCCAAACGCGACCTGGGCTTTGACGAAATTGCAGAAAAAATCGCCGAATATCCGGAGGTTGAAGACGTCTATCTGATGTCCGGCGGCTATGATCTGGCGCTCACCGTAACCGGCAAAACCTTCAAGGACATCGCCGCCTTTGTGTCCCGCCGCCTCTCCGCGCTTGATTCCGTTTTGTCCACGGCGACGCATTTCGTCCTCTCGAGCTATAAAGAAAAAGGCGTTATCCTGCACGGCGAGCACGAGGACGAAAGAGGAGGCATCTGGTTTTGATGGATTACGAAAAAATCCTGTCAAAGCGAGTGCAGGAATTAAAGCCGTCTGGGATCCGCAAATTTTTCGATATTGCAGCCAATATGAAGGATGTCATCTCCCTTTCCATCGGCGAGCCGGACTTTAAAACGCCGTGGGCGGTGCGCGCCGCCGCCATTGAAACGCTCGAGAAGGGGCGCACCACCTACACCGCAAACAGCGGGCTTGCTGCTCTGCGCGTGGAAATCACCCGCTATATGGAGCGGAAATTCGGGCTTTCCTATCATCCGGAGGATGAAACGCTCGTAACCGTCGGCGGCTCGGAGGCCATCGACCTGTGCATCCGCGCGTTTGTCGAGCCAGGCGACGAGGTTCTGGTCGTAGAGCCGTGCTTTGTGGCCTACGCCCCGATTATCGAGATGATGCGCGGCGTCCCCGTTCCGGTGGAAACCGTCGCAGAGGAAAGCTTCCGCCTGACAGCCGCGCGCCTGCGTGAAAAAATCACCAAAAAAACAAAGCTGCTCGTTTTGCCTTATCCGAACAATCCGACCGGCGGCGTTATGCGCAAAGAGCATCTCGAAGAAATTGCAGAGGTGCTCCGCGGCACAAACATCATGGTGCTGTCGGACGAAATCTACGCCGAGCTGACCTATACCGGACGTCACGTCTCCATCGCCTCCCTGCCCGGCATGCGTGAGCGCACGATCGTAGTAAACGGCTTCTCTAAGGCCTTTTCCATGACCGGATGGCGGCTGGGCTTTGCCTGCGGACCCGCCCCTGTCATGAAGCAGATAATCAAAATCCATCAATATGCGATCATGTGCGCCCCCACAACAAGCCAGTACGCTGCGATCGAAGCACTCCGCCGCTGTGAGGAGAATATTCAAAGCATGGTGGAAGAATACGACATGCGCCGCCGCTTTATCGTGGATGCGTTCAATAAGCTTGGCCTCGCCTGCTTTGAGCCGGAGGGCGCGTTTTACATTTTTCCGTGCATCTGTTCGACAGGGCTCACCTCTGAAGAATTCTGCGAGCAGCTTTTGTACGCAAAGCACGTGGCCGTCGTGCCCGGCAGTGCGTTCGGAAGCTGCGGCGAGGGTTACATCCGCGTATCCTACGCCTATTCCATCAAGCACATCACGGAAGCCGTCAGGCGAATTGCCGCCTTTCTGGCAGAGCGGAAAGGCGGCAATGCATGACAGGCTTAAATCCCGCCGCCGTCAGTGTGACGCATACGAAGGACTATGATTTTCAGCGGGTTTATGCAGACATGCGCGCGCACTTTGCGCGCCTCGGCGCGGACAGGCAGATAAAACCTGGTATGCAGGTGCTTATCAAGCCGAACCTTGTCTTAAAGCGCGCGCCGGAAGAGGCAACCACTACCCATCCCGCCGTAATTGAAGCAATCGTGCGCTGTGTGCAGGGCTGCGGCGTTACAGATATTACCATCGCGGACAGTTCCGGCGGCCCCTTCACGGAGAGCGCGCTGCGCGGCATTTACGAAGTCTCCGGTATGGCCGGCGTTGCAGAGCGCACGGGCGCAAAGCTGAATTATGATACCGGAAGCTTTGTGCGCGAACGCGCGGAAAACAAGCTTCTGCACAGCTTTACACTCATAAATCCTGTTCAAAACGCCGACTTCATCATCGACGCCGTCAAAGTAAAAACCCACGGCATGACGATGCTGTCAGGCGGAGTCAAAAATCTCTTCGGCACGGTTCCCGGGTTAATGAAACCGGAATTTCACTGGCGCTTTCCGGATAAAAGCCAGTTCTGCGAGATGCTCGTTGATCTGTGCGAAACCGTGCATCCCAGCCTCGTTATAGCGGATGCCGTTGTCTCCATGGAAGGCGACGGTCCGACCGGCGGCGCCCCGAAGGAGACCGGCCTTCTGCTCTCTTCCCTTTCGCCGTATTCGCTCGATGTGGTTCTGTGCGACATGATCGGCCTTTCCTATGCGGACGTATCCACGGTGACGCACGCTATAGAGCGCGGTCTGTGTCCGAAAAACGGCGCGGATATTCCGATTATCGGCGGCACGCTGATCCGCTTTTCCGATTTCAAAATGCCAAAATCCAAGAGCATTGCCTTCGCGGAAAAAATTCCTTCGGTGTTCCAGCCTCTTGTGAACAAAATGCTGACCTCAAAGCCTGCAATCCGAAAAAAAGACTGCGTCGGCTGCGGCAAATGCGCGGAAAGCTGTCCCGCAAAAACCATCCGCGTCATAGACAAAAAAGCGCAGATCAACTACAAAAACTGCATTCGGTGCTTCTGCTGTCACGAGATGTGCCCGATCAAGGCCATCGACATCAGGCGTTTTAAGCTGTTCGACTGGTAAAGGGGAATTTGCATGAGCTGTGTGACCGTAAATGCATACGCAAAAATAAATCTCTCGCTGGACGTCGTCGGAAAACGCGCGGACGGCTACCACCTGATGGATATGGTGATGCAGAGCGTCAGCCTCTGCGATACGCTTCAGATTGCCCGTACAGAAAAAGACGTCTCTTTCTCCTGCTCGGATCAATCCCTGCCTCAGGGATCCGACAATCTGGCCGTGCGCGCAGCAAGCGCCTTTTTTAAAGCCGCCGGTATAGCGGGCGGCGCGTCTGTCCGCCTGATAAAAAGAATCCCCTCCGGCGCGGGCATGGCCGGAGGCAGCGCGGACGCGGCGGCCGTTTTGGTCGGTCTGAACGCACTGTATGAAACCGCCCTTTCACAGGAGGAGCTGTGCGCGCTTGGTCTGACGCTCGGCGCAGACGTTCCGTTCTGTCTTACCGGCGGCACAGCGCGCGTAACCGGTATCGGTGAAGTGATAGAACCGCTGCCAAATCTGCCTCCCTGCTTTTTCGCGGCGGTAAAGCCCCTGTTTTCCATCAGCACAAAAGAGGCGTTCGCACGCTTTGACTGCGGCGAAATTGCCGCCCGCCCGGACACGTCCGCCGTATGCCGCGCCGTGCGGAAGGGCGATCTGATTCTGCTTGGCCAAAACCTGTGCAACGTCTTTGAGCAGACGGAAACGGCGCCGGTTTTGCAAAAGGTAAAGCAGACGCTTCTCTCCTGCGGCGCATACGGCGCTGTGATGACGGGAAGCGGCTCCGTCATCTACGGCTTGTTCCCGAATCGGAAGCAGGCCGAAGCAGCGGCCGATGCAGTGCGGCGCTTCGGGAAGGAAAGCCTTGTGTTCACACCGGTGCCGCACGGCGCGTCTATCGCTTCTAAGCATCAAACCGTCGAGTAAAAATTGAATAAAACGCTGACAAGACGTCCATACTTCCTGCAAACGCCAACTGGGAAAGGACGTCTTGCTTTATGAAGCAAAAAGAAAACAGAGATCGGATCATCGCCATTGCCGCACTGGCAATCGGGCTTGTCGCCACCTTGCTCATTTCCTCGGCGGTTTCGTTTGCCGAAACCTGCGGCCCTATCCGAAACGGAGTCCTGCGTCTGCACATTCTCGCCAATTCTGACAGCGACGAGGATCAGCGCTTAAAGCTTGCCGTGCGGGACCGCGTTTTGACGCTCGATCTTTTTTCATCCGGCCACGCCGCTTCTAAGGAAGAAGCAGAACAGGAAACCGCCTCCTCGCTCCTTGAAATTGAGGAAGCCGCGCGGGAGGAGCTTCGCAGACAGGGCTGTACGGATGATGTAAAGGCCGAGCTTGTGCGGATGTATTTCACAACGCGCGTCTACGAAAACGTAACCCTACCCGCCGGCTACTATGACGCTGTGCGCATTACCATCGGCGAGGGCGCGGGTCATAACTGGTGGTGCGTGCTGTATCCGCCGCTCTGCATTCCTGCGGCCGAGGCGGAGGAGCCGCTCGACGTGTTTACGCCGGAGGAAGAAGAGATCATCACCGGCGAAGAGTATGAGGTGCGTTTTTTCCTTGTGGAGCTCTACGAATCCATCTGCAACTTTCTCTTCGGCAGAGGATGAACGCGCCGTTTTTATGAAAATGTCAGATAATCGGGACTCTCTTTGTATAAAGAGAGTCTTTTTTCAGTATTTCCAGCCGCAGGATATGCCAAAATTCGTGTTTTTCCGCGACACATCCGGAAAGATTGAACTTTTGTGCGTTTGCTGTTATAATAAAAGAATTAAACAGGAAATTGGAGGGAAGGATATGCTTAAACGCTGGATCATTCCGAAAATGGACGCCGCGCGCATAGATCTGCTGAGCCGCGACTGCGGCTTAAGTCGGTTAAGCGCACAGGTTTTGGCGGCGCGCGGCTGTACCACATACAGAGAGGCCGCCGATTTTTGGGAGCCCGGTCAAACCATATCCTCCCCTTTTGATATTACGGATATGGAAAAGGCCGCAAAACGAATCCTGTCGGCTGTTGATTTGGGCGAACGAATCGTCGTATACGGCGATTACGACTGTGACGGCGTGACTGCAACGGCTATCCTCTATACCTATCTGCAAATGATGGGTGCGGACGTGGGTTTTTATATTCCGGAGCGCGAAGGCGAGGGCTACGGCTTAAACCGCGGCGCGCTTAAAAAGCTTGCGGACGAGGGAACGCAGCTCATTGTCACCGTAGACAACGGCATTTCCGCCTTGGACGAGGCGGATTATGCCAGGGCGCTCGGCATGGAGCTCGTCATAACGGACCATCATCAGCCCGGCGATGTGCTGCCGGACGCCGTTGCGGTAGTCGATCCGCACCGTCAGGACGACACGAGCGCGTATCAGGAGCTGTGCGGCGCAGGCGTTGCCTTAAAGCTCTGCGCGGCAATGGACGACGACTGCGACGGCGCGCTTGAGCGCTTTGCGGAGCTCGCCGCAATCGGCACAGTCGGCGACGTCGTTCCGCTCACCGGCGAAAACCGCATCATCGTACAGCAGGGCCTCCGCGCCATGGCCTGCACGGAGCATCCGGGGCTTATCGCGCTGTGCGAGGCCGCAGGACGCGACATCTCCCGCCTCACATCGCAGGACATTGCCTTCGCGATCGCCCCGCGGATAAACGCCGCGGGAAGAATGGGGTCTGCAAAGCTGGCGTTTTCCCTGCTCGTCTGCGAGGATGAGGAGGAGGCAGCGCAGCTTGCACGGCAAATGTGCGTGCTGAACCAAAAGCGGCAGGAGACGGAGCAGCGCATTCTTGACGAAATCACCGCCATGCTCGAGGAAAACCCCGGCCTTCTTCGCGGCAGGCTTTTGATCCTCCGCGGCAAGGACTGGAGCCACGGCGTAATCGGCATCGTATGCGCGCGCCTGATGGAGCGGTACGGAAAGCCGGTGCTCCTGATGTCTGCGGACGGTGATTTTCTGCGCGGCTCCGCGCGCAGCATCGGCGAGTTTCATCTGTTCAAAGCGCTTTCGGCCAACAGCGGCCTGCTCACCCAATACGGCGGGCATAAGCTGGCGGCGGGCTTTTCCCTGAAAAAAGAGGATTTTCCCGCCTTCTGCGCGGGCATGGAACGCTATGCGGCGGAGCATTTCGACTTGATGCCGCGCGCCTCTCTTTCCATTACCGGCGTCCTCACAAAGTCGGATCTTTCGGTTGACGTCATCCGCGAGCTCTCGGTTTTCGAGCCATTCGGCGCCCGAAACGAAGCGCCGGTATTCCTGCTGCAAAACGCCAGAATCGAAACGGCGGCGGAGCTTTCCGGCGGAAAGCATCTGCGTCTCAGCGTCCGCACGGACGGAAAAGAAGTGCCGGTTCTGTGCTTTAATATGACAAAGGCAGATTTTCCCTTACATATCGGAGATACGGCGGACATTGCCGTAACCGCCGGTATTAACGAGTTTAAAGGCGTGCAGTCGGTCTCGCTCAAAATGGCGGATGTCCGTCCCGCCGGCTTTTCGCAGGAGCCGTTTTTTAACGCTTTGGGCTATTATGAAAAGCTGGTGCGGCGCGAGGCCGTCTCTCCCGCGATCATACGGCGCGCCCTTCCCGAGCGGGAGGAAGCCGCGGCGGTATACCGGTATCTGCGCGCACATCCGGACATATCGTTTGATGCAGAGCGGCTCTGCTTTGCAGTAGGCGGCAAGCTCAATTACTGCAAGCTGAACGTTTTATTAGATATTTTAAAAGAGGCGGGGCTTATCTCGCTTTCCGCTGATCGACGCATTTCCCTTTTAACAGCGCAGGGAAAAACCGATCTTACGCAGACGGCGACATACCGCCGCCTTTCATCCCAGATTTAAACAGGCGCCGCACAGGCAAGGTGATTTTCATGGAGTATAAATCGTTTGCAGAATTAAAGGAATATATTGAACGCGCGGACCGTCCGATTGATATTGCCCGCGTGAAGGAGGCTTATGATCTTGCCGTCGTAGCGCACGGCGGGCAGCGGCGCGTCTCTGGGGAGCCGTACGTCATCCACCCGATCGAGACTGCGTTCATCCTGATCGATCTCGGCATGGATACGGAGTGCATCTGCGCGGGCCTTCTGCACGATGTCGTGGAGGACACGCCGGTCACGCTCGATGAGATCAGAAAGCGTTTCGGCCACGACGTCGCCCTGCTTGTGGACGGCGTCACGAAAATCACGCGGCTCCCGCTTTTCACAAAAGAAGAGCAGCAGGCCGAAAGCGTACGCAAAATGCTTTTAGCCATGGCGGAGGACGTGCGCGTCATCATCATCAAGCTGGCCGACCGGCTGCACAATATGCGTACCCTGCGCTTTATGCCCGAAGCAAAGCAGCGTGAAAAGGCTCTCGAAACCATGGAGGTTTACGCTCCCATTGCGCACCGCCTCGGCATCCGCGCAGTCAAGGAGGAGCTCGAGGATCTGGCCCTGCACTACCTTGATCCCGTCGCCTGCCAGGAAATTGAGCAGACGCTTGAAATGAATAAGAGCGAACGCCTAAACTTTGTTAAAAATATGCAGGAACGCATCCTTGCGCGTCTGCATGAATACGACATCGAACCGCATATCGAGGGACGTGTCAAAAGCCTTTACGGCATCTACCGCAAGGTTTATATGGGCGGCAGAAGCTTTGAAGAGGTCTATGACATCTATGCCGTGCGCATCATCGTCTCGACGGTCATCGAATGCTACAACATTCTGGGCATCATCCACGATATGTTCCGTCCGATTCCGAACCGCTTTAAAGACTATATCTCAACCCCCAAGGCGAATATGTACCAGTCCCTGCATACAACCGTTATCGGCAGAGAGGGCGTTCCCTTTGAAATCCAGATCCGCACCTGGGAGATGCACTATACCGCAGAGTACGGCGTTGCGGCGCACTGGAAATACAAGGCTGGTATCAAGGGCAAGGATAAGCTCGAGGACGAGATCGCGTGGGTACGCAAAATTCTGGAGGCGCAGCGGGAGTCCGAAGGCGCGGAAGACATCGTCAAAACCATCAAGACGGATCTTTCGCCGGACGACGTGTTCGTTTTCACGCCAAAGGGCGACGTAAAAAGCCTGCCCGCCGGATCAACGGTGGTGGATTATGCCTATGCGATTCACAGCGCCGTCGGCAACCGTATGGTCGGTGCGAAGATTGATTCGCGGATTGTCCCGCTCGACACGCCGTTAAAAACCGGCCAGATCGTCGAAATCATCACCTCAAAGGGGGAGGGCCACGGCCCCAACCGCGAGTGGCTGAATATCGCCAAAACCGGCGAGGCGCGTAGTAAAATCCGCGCATGGTTTAAAAAGGAACGGCGGGAAGAAAACATTACCGAGGGACGCGCCGCGCTGGAATCAGAGTTTAAGCGCAACTATATCAATCTTCCGGATGACCAGATGAACGAATTTGTTTCAAGTATCGCCGTGCGCCAGCATTTTGACAGCGTGGACGATTTTTACGCTGCAATCGGATACTGCGGCGTAGCGCTTTCCAAACTGATGCAGCGCATCAAGGACGACTATCAGAAGATCATCAAGCCCGCCGAAGCGCTCACTCCGGCGCAGATGATCGAAAAGGCAAAGGAAAAATCCACAAACGGCGTAGTGGTCGAAGGAATCGACAACTGCCCCGTGAAGTTTGCCGCGTGCTGCAATCCGCTCCCCGGCGACGACATTATCGGCTATATCACGCGCGGGCACGGTGTTTCCATTCACAAAAAGGACTGCGTAAACGTGCTGGCCTCCATGAAGGACGAAACACAGCGGCCGCGCTGGATTCCGGCGCATTTTGCAAAGGAAGCCGTTCCGAAGGGCTTCCGCACCACGCTCGACATCGTGGCGAACGACCGCAATGGCCTTTTGGCGGATGTGAGTATGACGCTCGCCAACTTCCGCGTACCGCTGCATGAGCTGACTGCCAGAGAGTTAAAAAACGCCAACGCGAACATCGTCGCCACCATCGGCATACAAGGGCTTGACCAGCTTGCGAATATCATGAAATCCATTCAAAAAATTCCGGGCGTTATCTCTGTGGAGCGCTCGGGAAGATAAAGCCGCCTCCCTACTTGGGGCTTTTCCAAGCGGCTTTGCACAGACATTTTTACTGCGGAAAGGAAGACGGTAAATGCGCGCACTGCTACAGCGTGTTTTAAAAGCGGACGTGTCGGTAAACGGCGCGGCGGTCGGGAAAATCGGGCAGGGCCTCTTGGTTCTGCTGGGCGTCATGGAGGGCGACGGCGGAGACGAGGCGCGCTATCTCGCAGATCGTGTCTGCGGCCTTCGCATCTTTGAGGACGAAAACGGCCGGATGAATAAAAGCGTGCTGGATATTGACGGCGAAGTGCTTGTGGTGTCGCAGTTTACGCTTGCCGCAGATGCAAGCCACGGCCGCCGCCCTTCTTTTATTTCGGCAGCAAAGCCCGATGCGGCGAATGCGCTTTATGAGCAGTTTGCCGCCGAAGTCTCCGCCATCCTGCAAAAACCGGCGCCGACCGGCGTGTTCGGCGCGGATATGCAGGTGTCGCTTGTAAACGACGGGCCTGTCACCATCTGGCTTGATACCGAGGAAATGAGGGGAAAGCATGGTCATTCATAAACTTACGCTCGGCGTATTCGCCGCGAACTGCTACATCATTGAGACGGCGCAGAAAAATGCGCTTTTAATCGACGCCGGCGCGGAGCCGGAACGGGTTCTCCGCTTTCTCAAAGAAAACGGACTCCGCGCCAAAATTCTCGCCTTTACGCACGGGCATTTTGACCACATCGGCGCGGCAAGCGCCATAAAGGACGCAGCCGGCGCGAAAACTATGCTGCCAAAGGAGGACCGCTCCCTCTTTTTAAATCCGAGAAGCGGCGGCGACATCTTCCCATCCTATGACGGCTACCGCGGCGAAGAACCGGATGTTCTGCTTGCAGATGGCGATGAAATTGTTCTCGACGAGGTACGTCTGACCGTACTGCATACACCGGGACATACGCCCGGCTCCTGCCTCCTCTGTGGAAACGGCTTCGCCTTCACCGGCGACACGCTCTTTGCGGGAAGCATTGGGCGCACTGATTTTATCGGCGGCGACATCGCCGCCATGCGCGGCTCTTTACAAAAAATCAAAGGGATAAAGGAGAACATCCGGATACTGCCCGGGCATGGGCCGGAATCGGCTCTCGCACAGGAGATGCAGTCAAATCCGTATCTGGCGTTTTGATATGACGATTTATTTTTGCGGACAGGATTTTAAATATGAGATTGAGGGCGTGTGCAAGCTGTTTTTCCCGCTTGTGCGCTTTACGCACGTTTATAACGCGCCGGAAACAGCGAAAGACAGCGCGGATTATGTCCATACGCTCCGGCGGAGGGAGGAAGCGGAAACGCTTCTGCGCGTCGCCGTACAGCTTGACGGAGAAAAAACGGTGCGGGAAACCTCCATCCCCAATGAACAGGAGCGGTATGACAACGAGTGCGAACGCATGCTGTGCGTTTTGCTGTACCGGATTCTTGAAGCACGCATCGGCGTCTCGCCCCGCTGGGGTATTTTAACCGGCGTGCGGCCGGTGAACATCATCCAGCGCGAGCGCCTGACCGGCAAATCGGATGCGGAAATCGCCGCATGGCTCTCGGAGAAATACCTCGTCTCAGCGGAAAAGCTTAAACTGGCGTTTCTGACCGCCGATACGCAGGAGCCGATGCTCCGCTCTATGAAGCCCCGCTCATTTTCCCTTTACATTGCGATTCCGTTTTGCGTAAGCCGGTGCAGCTATTGCTCGTTTGTCTCCCACGCCATCACCACAAAAAAAGCGACCGATAAGGTGGACGATTATGTTCTTCTTTTGTGCAGAGAGCTTGAAAAGGCCGCGGAGGTCGCAAAAGACGAGGGACTGACGCTTGATACGATCTATATCGGCGGGGGCACGCCGACCGCGCTTTCCGCACAGCAATTAAAAACCGTTGCGGATACCGTCGGCCGCTGCTTCGACGTGTCCGCCGCAAGAGAATATACGATCGAAGCAGGACGCGCCGACACCATCACGGAGGAAAAGCTCCGCGTGATAAAAGAGGCGGGCGCAACGCGCATCAGCATCAATCCGCAGACGTTCGAGGACGCCGTCTTGCAGAATATCGGCAGAAAACACACGGCAAAACAAGCGGAGGAAAGTTTCCTTCTGGCGCGTCGGATGGGCTTCTCCCTCGTCAATATGGACTTTATCGCCGGACTCCCGGGCGATACCTGCGAAGGCTTCTGCCGCTCCATCGACAAGGCGCTTTCGCTTGATCCTGAAAATATCACCGTGCACACGCTTTCCATTAAACGCAGCGCCGATCTCTTTCAGGAGAGCGCCATGCGCGAGTACGTCCGCTCCGATATTACGGGCCGTATGACGGAATATGCACAGAAAGCGCTCATAGAAGCCGGTTATCGCCCATATTATCTGTATCGGCAGAAAAATACGGTCGGCAATCTTGAAAACGTCGGATATGCAAAGCCCCGCACAGAGAGCTTGTACAATATCTATATCATGGACGAAATTCAGTCTATCATCGCCTGCGGCGCAGGCGGTGTGACAAAGCTCGTCGGGCTTGGCAAAAATCCGATCGAACGCATTTTCAACTATAAATATCATTTTGAGTACATCGACCGGTTTGACGAAATTCTAAACAGAAAGGACAGAATTCATGAGCTCTGTGCAGAAGGACGCAAACAACCGCGTGAGTGTGAGCTGGCTCAACGGAATGACGTCGTATCATCCGATGGAGCTTGTAAGGAGCGCGGAACAGGCGTATGAGCGGCAGATCATCTCCGCCGCAGAACAGGTCTTTGACCGCCGTGAGGAAAGCCCGGTGCTGCTTTTGTCTGGGCCGTCCGCCTCGTCAAAAACCACGACCGCCGGCAAAATCGCGGCGCAGCTTGAGCGTCTCGGCGTGCAGACGGCGGTTATCTCGCTCGACGACTTTTTTAAAAACCGCGCGGATCTGCCGCTTTTGCCAAACGGCGAAACGGATTTCGAATCGATCCATACGCTCGATCTCGATACGCTGCGCGCCTGCTTCAATACGCTTCTTGCGGCCGGCGAGGCCGCTTTCCCCACGTTCGATTTCACTTCCGGCGCCCGTGCGGAAGAGGTGCGCCGCGTAAAAGCGGGACACGGCACGGTTTTGATCGTGGAGGGTATCCACGCCTTAAATCCGCAGATTACGGAAAACTGCGCGCGCGACGGCTTCCAGCGCCTTTATATCAGTCCGAACTCCGATTATGAAGAGGATGGAAAGCTCGTACTGACCGCAAGGGAAATCCGCCTGATTCGCCGTCTTGTGCGGGATCATTACTACCGCGGCAGCAGCATGGAAAACACCATGCGGATGTGGGCGGGCGTTGTCCGCAGTGAAATCGTGAATATCATCCCCTATCGCAGCGAGGCGGACATCATTGTCGATTCCATGATTCTTTACGAACCGGCGGTCTGGACGCACTATCTCGGCTCGGTTTTAAAAGCGGAGGACGTAAGCCTGCGTTTTGCGGCCAAAATCGAAAAGCTCCGACGCTCTCTGTCTCAGTTCGTACCTCTTGCGGCGGAGTATATCCCCAAAAAGACGGTACTGCACGAATTTTTAGGATAGTCTCGTTGTATTTTAGAGCGAATCGGTGTATAATAAACAAAATGACCAAATGGGAAAGGCGGCTTTTATCATGGCAACAATCAACTTGGACGATCTGATGGAAAAGGCAAAGGAGCTTGCGGACGCCGCAGGCAAAAAAACCGGCGAGCTTTATGAACTCTCAAAATACAAATATGAGTGCATCCGCCTGTCAAACGAGTTAAAAAAGCTCTATGAAAAGCTTGGCTCTACTGTATATAAGCAGGTCAAAACCGGCGGCAGCGACAATGAGGAAATCGACGTCATCACCGCGGAGATCGACGACCGCAGACTGCGGATTGCCGAAATCAAGGACATCATGGCCGAAATGACCAATAAAAAAATCTGCAAAAGCTGCGGCGCAACCAATCCGAAGGACAGCGTATTCTGCGCGCAGTGCGGCGCAAAGCTTGAAACGGAGGAGCCCTCTTGCGGCGGCTGCCATGAAGAAAGCGGCGATTGCTGCGACGCCTCCTGTGATTGCCCGCAGGA
>ERZ857480.65266-NODE-101019-length-29244-cov-87.3565_pt1 | contig 29244 bp, 28 predicted proteins | sample MGYA00519767_ERZ857480 | MGnify/ENA primary metagenome ERZ857480 (study PRJEB31778, sample SAMEA3449210) | human gut metagenome | biome: human gut; feature: human-associated habitat; material: faeces | place: United Kingdom | collected 2010/2012 ...
CTGGCCGTGCTGGTGGACGCCTACGACGAGGAGGTCGTGGATGCGGAGAAGAACGACGTCCGCGTGGTGCTGCACCTGCACCCGGCCCTGGCCCCCTACAAGGCCGCCATCCTGCCCCTGAGCAAGAAGCTCTCCGAGCCCGCCCGCAAGATCTATGAGGACCTGTCCAAGGAGTGGATGCTGGACTTCGACGAGACCGGCTCCATCGGCAAGCGCTACCGCCGCGAGGACGAGGTGGGCACGCCCTTCTGCATCACCGTGGACTTCGACACCGTGGGCGATGCCGAGCACGCCGGCGACAACTGCGTCACCGTCCGCGAGCGCGACACCATGGAGCAGGTGCGTATCCCCATCAGTGAGCTGAAGGCCTATCTGGCCGAGAAGCTGGCCTATTAAGCGTAAAAAAAGAAAGCCCCGCGGGGCTTTCTTTTTTTGCTCACATATCCACGATCTGCAATTCGCTCTCGTCCACCTTCTGCATGTCCTTCTTGTTCATCATGTCGTACATACAGGGCACCACGAACAGCGTCATCAGCGTGGCGTACAGCAGTCCGCCGATACAGACCACGGCGATGGGCTGCATCAGCGCCGTGCCGGCGTTTTTCGCCGTGGCGGTGACGATCAGGCCCAAAATCGTGGTCAGACTGGTCATCAGGATCGGCCGCAGGCGGGTCACGCCCGCGTCGATGATCGCCTCCCGGCGCTCCATGCCGGACAGCCGCTGCTGGTTGATGTAATCCACCAGCACGATACCGTTGTTGACGATGATGCCCACCAGCATCACAAAGCCGATCAGGCTGATGACAGATACCTCGATCCCCGCGATCAGCAGGGCCAGGAAGCCGCCGGTAAAGGCCAGCGGGATGGTAAACATGACGATGAACGGGGATTTCAGCGACTGGAACTGTGCCACCATGATGAAGTACACCAGCACCACGCCCAGCAGCAGCATCAGCAGCAGCTGGCTCATGGCCTCCATGATCTGCTCGTTCTCTCCGTTGAATTCCGCGGTGACGCCCTCCGGCAGCGTCAGACCGCTGACGGCCTGCTGCGCCGCGGAGGTCACGTGGGTGACGTTGTAGCCATCGGCGATGGCGGCGGTCACGGTAACGCACCGGCGCTGCTGGTCACGGGAGATGGTGTTCATGGACACCGTCTCCGTCACGGTGGCCACATCGCCCAGCTTGAAGGTCTTGTCCTCCTCACTGCCGCCGGTCAGCTGCCCCGCGGCGCTGCTGCCGGTCATGCCTGAGGCGCTCCCGGTCATGGCGGAGGACGCGCTGCTCTCCGCCGACAACTCCAGCTCCAGCAGGTTCTCCCGCTTGAGGACGCTGCCCTCCGCCGCGTCCACGGTCAGGTCCATGTCCTCGCTGTCCAGCGTCACATCCGATACGCTGGCGCTGCTCTGCAGCGCCGCGGCGATCTGCATATACACCTGGGCCACGGTCAGACCCTTCTCCGCCGCCGCCTTCCGGTCGATGGTCACCTGCAGCGCCGGGGCCGAGGCGTCCAGCCCGTCGCTGACCTCACCGACGCCCTCCACCTGCTCCAGCCGCCGGGCGATGGTCCGGGCGCTGCTCTGCAGGTCCGCCATATCACTGCCGAACACCTGCAGCGACACGCCGCTGCCGGTCATATAGCTCATCATACCGCTCATCACGCCGCTGGCCGTCACCTCACAGGGCAGGTCGGCACACAGCGTCTCGATCTCCTTCCCCGCCACAGAGCCGAAGGTCCCCTCCGGCATGGTGATGTAGCCCTCCACGTCATAGCTGCCGCCGGACGCGCCGCCCATGGCGCCGCCCATGTTCAGGCCGCCCATGGTGCCGCCGCCCATCATAAAGCCGGCATCCTGCACGTCGTCCACAGTCATCACCCGCTCCAGCACCTCGTCGGCCAGCCGTACCGCCTCCTCGCGGGAGGTGTCCTCCGGCATGGTAATGGTCAGGGACAGGTTGTTCATATCCATCTCCGGCATAAAGGTAAAGCCGCGGCGCAGGCACGCGCCGGCACTGGTCACCAGCAGCACCAGCGACAGCAGCAGCACGCCGGCCTTGTGGTCCAGCGAAAAAGCGATGGCCTTCCGATAGGCGGGATAGACCTTGTCCAGCAGGCCCGGCTTCTGCACCATGGGCCGGCGCAGCATACCGCTGGCCATCGCCGGCACCAGTGTCAGCGCCACCAGCAGGCTGGCCAGCAGCGAGTAGGTGATGGTCAGCGCCAGGTCGGTGAACAGCTGGCGGGTCAGGCCCTCTACGAACACGATGGGCGCGAACACGCACACGGTGGTCAGGGTAGAGGCCGTCACCGCGCCCAGCACCTGGCCCGCGCCGGACACCGCCGCCTGAATGATGGTGGCGCCCTTGGCCCGCAGGCGGTAGATATTCTCAATGACCACCACGGAGTTATCCACCAGCATACCCACCGCCACGGCCAGACCGCTCAGGGAGATCATGTTGATGGTCACGCCGGTGAAGTACATCAGTACGATGGCAAAGATCACGCTGACGGGGATAGATACCAGCGTGATGACCGTTGGCCGCCAATCCCGCAGGAACAGGTACAGAATGACCACGGAGAACAGCGCGCCCCACAGCAGCGACGAGGTGATGGTCTCCACGATCAGGTAGATATAGTCGCCCTGGTCCATCAGCGGCGCGAAGGACAATCCCTCGTACTGGCCCTCCAGCTCCTCGAACCGTGCGCTGATGTTATTGGACACCTCCGCCGTGGCGTAGTTGGACTGCTTGGTAAAGGTGATGAGAATGCCGTTGTCGCCGTTGACCTTGGTGTACAGCTCCCCGGCGTTGTCCGTGACCACCACGGTGGCGATGTCGCCCAGTGTCACCGGCTCGATGCCGTCCATGCCCAGGTCCAGCAGCACCATATCCTCCAGCTCCTGGCGGGAGGACACGTTCTCGCCCACGGATACCATGTATTTCACGCCGCTGTCGTCCTCAATGTACCCGGCAGGCATGGCGAAATTCTGTGCCGTCAGCAGCTGGCTGACGGCGGAGATGGACAGCATACCGCCCACGTCCGTCTGGTCGGCGATGGACTTGTACGCCTCGTTGATCTGGTCCATGCCGGCCTCGATCTGGGTCATGGCCTCATCCAGCTGTATCTGCGCCTCCGTCAGCTGGGTAATGCCGTTGATCAGGGAGAGCGTCAGGTCATAGACCTCACTGGTGACCTCCCGCTTCAGCTCGCCGCTTTCCAGATCCTGCATCAGCTTATCCAGCGTCGCGTTCAGCCGTTCCAGCGTCTTTTTCAGCTGCTCCAGCTCCTCCTTCCCGGGCACGGTGATGGGCGGCTCACCGGGATTCGGATCCGGGTCTGGCCCCGGGATCTGGCCCCGGGCCTCCTTCAGATATTCGTACAGCTTATCCACCGCCGCGCCCGCCTTGGCCGCCGCGCCGGCGGCAATGGCCTCCTTGGCCTCATCCAGCTGTGCCTGCCCCTTTTCCACCTGGTCCTTGGCCTTCTGCAGATCCAGCTTCGTCTTGTTCAGTTCGGTACGCACCGCATCCGCCAGCTTCTCCGACAGGGCGTCCAGCTTGGCCTCGTCCAGGATCACATGGGCCTCCCGGGTCACGGCGCCGCTGACCGAAATGCTGGCCACGCCGGACACGCCCTCCAGCTTGGGGGACAGCTCTCCGGTGACGAAATCGCTGAGCGCGTACACGTCCATGTCCTCCCGGGTCACGGCGGCCACCATCACCGGCAGCATGGAGGGATTGATCTTCAGCACATAGGGGGCGGAGACGGTGTCGTCCCAACTGCCCTGCAATACGGAGATCTTCTGCTGGATGTCCACACTGATGGTATCCATATTGGCGCCGTCCTCAAACTCCAGCGTGACCATGGATACGCTGTCCTGGCTGGTGGAGGTGACGGTCTTGATCTTATCCAGCGTAGCCATGGCCTGCTCCACCGGCCTGGTGATGGACTGCTCAATGGACTCCGGGCTGGCGCCGGGATCAGAAGTGACGATGATGACATAGGGAAAGTCCATGTTGGGCAGCAGATCCGGTGTCATTTTCAGATACGCCACCACGCCCAGCACGATAATGCCCAGCACCGTCACAAAGATCGTCAGCGGTTTTTTCACGCTGAAGCCGGCCATATCCGTCCCTCCTTCTTCCGCCTGCAGCGCCCATGCACCCAGGGTAAAACTGTAATAATGTGTAAGTGTACCATCCCCGACGCCGACTTGCAAGCGGGACGGCGCAGAATTCACGAAAGCGTTACAAATACAGGGTTTTTTCGGGAAAATAGTTCGGAGTTCGTAATATTCTTTGCGCCGTCTTTACGCGTCCGGACGATGAAAAACGCGGACGCAGGTGCGTCCGCGTTTTTCGCAAATAAAAAAGAGAAAAGGGAAGAAAACAGCAAAATCAGCCGGGGCCCCGTTACAGCAGCGTGCACAGCAGGCGCAGCTCGGCGGCCAGCCACACCGGCATCAGCATGGCGGTGACACGGCACACGGGGTTGATGTTCCCCGTCAGCAGGCACACCAGCGTGAACGCCAGAATAACCGCGATCACAACAGCGGCGATCGCCTTTGCCGGGGAAGTCTTGGTTTTCGTGTTTGTCATAGGGAACAACTCCTTTCTGTATTGTGGCCAAATCATACCACAAAGGTTGGTGCTTGTAAAATTGATTATTCTACGGTATAATATAGACATAAACTATAATTTGGAGAGCCGCCTATGACCAACCAGGACATCGAGACCTTTTTCGCCGTGCTGGACCACGGCACCATGACCGCCGCCGCCGAGGCGCTGTACATCACCCAGCCGTCCCTGTCCGCCCGGCTGAAGTCGCTGGAGGACCAGGTGGGCGCGCCCCTGTTCCACCGCGGCAAGGGCCAGCGCCGCATCACCCTGACGGATGCGGGCCAGCACTTCCTGCCTCTGGCCCGCCGGTGGCAGAACCTGCTCTCGGAGACGCAGACCTTCGCCGCCGCGGAAAAGCGTGAGTTTCTCCACGTCATCGCCGCCTACACCGCCAACCAGTACATCCTGCCCCCGGTGTACCAGCGGTTTCTGGAGCGTGAGCTGCCGGTGAACCTGTGGGTGGAGTCCATGCGGACGGACCAGGCGGTGTCCGCCGTGGCCCGGGGCGACGCGGACATGGCCATCGTGGACGGCGCATTGCACTACGATCTGCAGATCGAGGCCAAGCCCCTGTTCCGGGAGGGCTTCTTCCTTGTGGTGCCCAAAACGGTGGCACTGACGGAACCGGTAGAGGCCACCACCCTGCACGTGCAGGACGAGATACTCATCTACGGCCAGCCGGAGATACTGCAATGGCACGACTACTGGTACGGCGTGGATGCCCGCCCCCTGCTGTACACCGACACGCCCCAGCTGGCCGAGACCCTGCCCGCCTGCGGCAAGCGCTGGAGCATCATCCCCGCCGGCGCGACCGAGCCCTATCTGCGGATGTTCAGCAACGTGCAGGTGCTGCGCCTGGCCCACCCGCCGGCGGAGCGCACCTTCTACCTGGTCACACCCAAGGGCCGTGTCCTCTCCGCCGCCGCGGAGACACTGCTGGAGGACCTGCGGGTGCAGATACAGGATCTGGAGGGCATCACCTGGTATTGAGCAGCGAAAGAGACACACCCTTCGGTGTGTCTCTTTCTGTCGTTTTGTGTCGCATTCTGTTCACGTCGATTTTCGTCTTTTGACGTCGCACGATGACCTTTTGCGTCGTTTCCCGTCGTTCCCCGCCGCACACCGACGTATCCCGTCGCTTCCTGTCGCAATGTGTCGAATACCGTCCTATCCCCGCCGCAGCTGGCCCCGGATCAGCCGCGTCACCGCGTCTGCCAGCCACCCGATGGCCGGCAGGCGCTCCATGGCCTGTCCGTAGATACGCCGGGCGTCCGGCACCTCCCGGTCGCTTCCGGTGAACAGACACACCGGCAGCACGCCCCGCAGCCGCAGGGCCGCGGCCTCCGCCGCCGTGTCGTCCACGCCGCGCTTCCCGGTGTAGGCCCATCCGCCCAGGCCGTTTGGTATCCGCTGGTCGTCGTTGGGGCTGGCGTCCGAGAGCACCAGCAGCAGCGACTGCTCGCTGCGCCGCTGCCGCAGCAGCCAACCCATGGCCCGCAGGGCCAGCCCGTCCCGGTTCCACCCCGCGGCCACATAGTCGAATACCCCCTCGTTCTGCTCCGGATGGTCATAGTCCCGCAGCACCCGCAGCACCGTGCAGCCGCTGACGGAGCAGAACGCCGTCACCCGCACGGGGATGCGGCACCGGCTCAGGCTCTCCGCGATAAGATACGCCTGTGTGGCCAGCTTCTCCTGCTGCCGGTTCTGCGAGGCCGAGCCGTCCAGCAGCAGGTCCACGGACAGCTCTCCCGGCTCCTGCGGCGACCGGCGGGAGAACACCCGCTCGTCCCCCAGCGCCCCGGCGCGCCAGGCCAGCTCCGGCCGCAGCCTCCCGGCGCGGCCCGTACCGCCCTCGTCCTCCGCCCGCAGCAGCAGCGTGTTCTGCAGCTTCTGCGTCAGCTGTGCGATGGCCAGCTTGTTTTCCACCAGATGCTCCTGATAATACGCCCGGTTCTTCTCCCGCTGCTGCCGGAAGTGGGCCGCGTCCCAGGCCGCCTCCGGCGCGGGCGCGCGGCCCACCGGTTCGCCGCGGGTAAAGTGCAGCCGGCAGTTCTTGTGCACGCCGGTGCACAGGGTGCGCTCCGCCTCACTGAGCTGCCCCGGCGTCAGCATGGACGCGCCGAAGCAGTCCTCCACATACCGCCGCAGGATCGGCTCCGGCGTCCGGCCCTGCAAAAAGCTGAACAGCGTCTGCTTCTGCAGGCCGCCGCTGCCGCCGGGCGCGTCATGTGACAGCGCCCGCAGGGCGTTGGGCCGCACAAAGTGCACACCGCCGCTTTTGTCCCGCTTTCGGCCTACCCACGCCGCCCACTGGCGGTCGTCGGCGGCCCGGCGGGCGCGGCGGAACCAGGTGTACAGCACGCGCTCCGTCCGCTGGATCAGCTGCGCCTCCGTGCTGTCCCCCGGCGCGGCCAGCTCGTCCAGCAGCGGCGACAGGGCCGGGTCCTCCGGCTGTTCCAGCACGCGGCAGGCCCAGGCCCGGCGCACGGCGTCCCCGTTCATGCCCTCGGCCACCGGCGTCTGCGCCAGCAGCCGGCGGGCATAGTCCCGCCGCAGCGCCGGCAGCAGCGGCCTCTCCGCCGCGCCGCGGGCGAACACCGCCCCCTCCAGCACCAGGAAGAATATGTCCGTGTACAGTGCCTCCTGCGCCGACCGGTGAAACTCGTTCAGCAGCGGCCGGAACCGGTCAAAGTCGTAATACCGGCAGGCCAGGCCCAGCACCGTATTGCCGTACAGCTCGGCATCCCCCGCCCGGTCGAAGGTCAGCAGCTCCGGCTTGCAGGCATAGTCCCCCCAGCCGTTCCACACCTGATTTTCCGCCCGGCGCGTCTCTCTGTCCTGTCTGTCCATATCAGTCGAACAGCTTGTCCCGGGTGGCGTCCCTGGGCAGGCGCGCCCACACCGCGTCCGCCACCAGCTGGCGCTCAAAGGGCTCAAAGGCCTTGTTGATGATGCCCAGGTCCAGCGCCTGCCCGGAGGGTATCCCCTTCTCGATCAGGTGCAGGGCCGCCAGCAGTCCCCGCAGGTCCAGCGCCTTGGTGGATATCTCACCGCTGTCGCACTTGGTCCGCAGGTCCCGGAACAGCGCCGTCAGCTGCTCGGCCCACTCCCGCTTCAGGGTGGGGAAGCTGCGCCGCAGCAGCTTCTGCAAATTCTCGTCGGAGATCACCGGCATATCCACCACCACGAACCGGCTCACCAGCGCCTCGTTCAGCTCGCGGGTGCCGGCGTAGCCGTAGTTCATGGTGCCGATGAACCGCGCCGCATCGTCCAGCTGTATGCGCTCATACCCCGGCACGTCGATGACGCGCCGGTGGTCCAGCGTGGCGTGCAGCACGGCCAGCGCCTCGTTCTTGGCCATGTTCACCTCGTCCAGCACGCCGAAGCCGCCCAGCCGCGCGCAGGCGCACACCGGTCCCTCCCGGAACACCACCTGCCCGTCCTTCAGCGTGTCCGCGCCGATCAGGGCCGCCGCGTCCACGTTCACATACATGGACACGTCCCACACCGGCCGTCCGAACAGCGCCGCCAGGTCCTCCGCCAGCACGTTCTTTCCGGTGGCCTTCGGCCCCGCCAGCAGCAGGTGCTCGCCGCACAGCAGTGCCGCCGCCGCGCTCTCCCATACCTCCCTGCCGTAGTAGAGATACTTCGGCACGGGCACGCGCTCCTGCGCCTCCGGCGTCAGGGGGTGGGCCTCCCGGAAGCGGCGTACCTCCTCCAGCAGGCCGCTGTCCACGCCCTCGTCCCGCAATTCCTTCCAGATATCCATAGACTCGCCTCATTTCATCTCCGGATGATGCCAAATTATACTCCCGCCGCCCGCTAAGTGTCCGTTAAGGATGTGCGGTCCGTTCCCTTTGTCATATCCGCCCGCGTTCCGCCATATAGATAGAGCACAACGGCATGGGAGTGTTGCGTTATGCGAGACGATCTGGAGCAGCGGGCCAAAGAGCTGGCCCTGTACATGATAGAGAACCGGACCACCGTCCGCGCCGCCGCCAAGAAGTTCGGCGTCAGCAAATCCACCGTACACAAGGACCTGTCCGAGCGTCTGGCTCTGTGCGACCGGGCGCTGTACACACAGGTAAAGGCCATACTGGACGAAAACCGTTCCCAGCGGCACATCCGCGGCGGAATGGCCACGCGCCGCAAGTATAAGGGGATATGAAAAAAGGGACGGCGGCGCCGTCCCTTTTCCCGTATAAACCAAAACGGACACCCTTGCGGATGTCCGTTGCGTTTGGTCATTAGCCAATGTTGTTCAGCTTCAGCGTCAGCGCGCTCTTCTTGTGGGCCGCGTTGTTCTTGTGCAGCAGACCCTTTGCAGCAGCCTTGTCGATCGCCTTGACCGCCACCTTGTAAGTGCCCTCGGCCTCGGTGCGATTGCCTTCAACGGCAGCAGCCTCGAACTTCTTGATAGCAGTCTTCAGTGCGGACTTATTGGCTTTGTTGCGAGCATTTCTCGTCTCTGCCACCAGAACACGCTTCTTAGCAGACTTGATATTCGGCAAACCAAACACCTCCCCGACTTGAATTTTTTGTGCAGCGAAAATATACACTTCCACGCAGGATGATATTTTAGCATCTTTGCCTGAAAAATGCAAGACTTTTTTGCAATTTCCGCGGCAGTTTTTGTATAAAAGCGATTTCACCGGCCATGCTACCCAAAAGCCACAATATTTTGTGTTCAGAAGGGAGCGTTGACCACTACTATGAACCTCTCGCGTACCGATCTGGCCGTGGAAACAGCGGAGGCGCTGCCCACCGGCCGGGATATGTTTGCCCCCGGCACCGGCGTCACCAAGTCCGAATGCCTGCTGTGCGGCTGTCCCGTCACCCGCATCCATGTCCATACCCCGGCGGGCGCCCGGGCCATCGGCAAGCCCGAGGGCCGCTATATCACCATCGACCTGCGCCCCGCCCTGTCCCGTCAGGAGGCGCTGACCGGCCGGGCCGCCCTCTGCCTGTGCCGCGAGCTCCGCGCCCTGCTGCCGCCGCCATCGGACGGTCCCGCCCTGGTGGTGGGCCTGGGCAACGACGCCATGACCCCCGACGCTGTGGGGGCGGCGGCGCTGGAGCACCTGCTGGTCACGCGGCACATGGTCCGTTCCATGCCCCGGCAGTTCGGCGCGCTGACGCCGGTGGCGGCCCTGGCCACCGGCGTGCTGGCCCGCACGGGGGTGGAGACGCTGGAGCTGATCCGCGGCGCGGCGGACCGCCTGCACCCCTCGGTGGTCATCGCCATCGACGCGCTGGCCGCCCGCAGCCGTCACCGGCTGTGCGCCACCGTGCAGCTGGGGGACACGGGCCTGATCCCCGGCAGCGGCGTAGGCAATCACCGCAAGGCAGTCAACGCCCGGACGCTTGGCGTGCCGGTCATCGCCCTGGGCGTCCCCACGGTCATCGACGGCGCGGCCCTCTGCGGCGACGAGGACGCCCCGCCCTCCGGGTTGTTTGTCACGCCCCAGGACATCGACCGCCGCGTCCGTGAGCTGGGCCGGCTCATCGGCTATGGCGTCACCCTGGCGCTCCAGCCCGGCCTGACGCCGGAGGATGCAGCGGCCCTGCTGGGATAGCCCTTGCAAAATCCTCCCCGACGCGGTACAATAGGACATCAAAACTTCGGAACGGGAGGTATCGCACATGGAATTCAACCCCCAGATACAGCTGGCCGGCCTGCTGGAGTGGATGGCCGAGCAGATGAATGCCTGCCACGGCAAGACCGCCGTCATCGGCATCTCCGGCGGCAAGGACAGCTCCACCGTGGCCGCCCTGGCCGTGGCCGCCTACGGCCGCGAAAACGTCCTCGGCGTCCTCATGCCCGACGGCGTCCAGCCGGACATCGACTACTCCCAGGCACTGGTGGAGCACCTGGACCTGCCCCACACCACCATCAACATCCACGACGCTGTTCAGGGCGTGCTGAACGAGATGGAGAAGGCGGGCCTGACCCCCAGCCGCCAGACAAAGGTCAATCTGCCCAGCCGCGTCCGCATGGCCACCCTGTATGCCGTGGCCCAGTCCGTAGAGGGCGGTATCGTCATCAACACCAGCAACCTCAGCGAGGACTGGGTGGGCTACTGTACCATCTACGGCGACAGCGCCGGCGCCTTCTCCCCCCTGGGGATGTACACCACCGAGGAGGTCGTCGCCCTGGGCCGCCAGTTGGGCCTGCCGGAGAAGTTCCTCATCAAGCCGCCGTCCGACGGCCTCACCGGCCTGACCGACGAGGACAATCTGGGCTTCCCCTATCACGCGGTGAACGAGTACGTCCGCCGCGGCGTGGTGGACCCGGCCATCAAGGAGCGCATCGACGCCCTGCACCGTGCCAGCCGCTTCAAATTCCAGACCCTTCCGGTCTACCACAACGGCCTGCCCATGGCGCTGACCGACGAGACCGATTATTATAACTGAGCTTCGTTTCCTTTTGTGCGCCTTTTTTCTCTCCGCCTTTTGAGAATACAGGGCTCCGGAGCCTTCCGGAACACAAAGGCAAACCGTGACTGACGCAAACGTATACAAAAGAGCACATAAGCAGCACACGCAAGGGACGATCAGGTAAACGCTGCGTAAACCAAAAAGCAAGCAAACATACGTTGCCGAAAGCGAAAAAAAAGCAGAAACACCCCGGCCCAATGGCCGGGGTGTTTCCGTGTGTTTGTGTTAGGAGAGAGAGAAAATCACATCAGGAAGTGTTGTTCCTTTGGATGATGCTATAATACCCTCTAATTTTGGCCGAATCTTGAAGCGGCCATGAACAATTTGTGAATTCTGCCTTTTACGCCGCGTTTTTTCCACAGCAGACAGCGCATTTCACTGAAACTTTCTGCTCTCGGCCACAGCCATCTGGTCGCAGCGGTTATTTTTTTCGTTCTCCGCGTGGCCCTTCACCCAGTGGCAGCGCACCTCGTGGATATCGGTCAGCGCCAGCAGCTGCTCCCACAGGTCCGGGTTCAGCGCCGGCTTTTTGTCGCTCTTCACCCAGCCCCGCTGCTGCCAGCTTCTGGCCCAGCCCTTTTCCAGCGCGTCGATGACGTACTTGCTGTCGCTGTACAGCTCCACCACGCACGGCTCCTTCAAAAGCCGCAGCGCCTCGATGACGGCGGTCAGCTCCATGCGGTTGTTGGTGGTCTGGGCCGCGCCGCCGGAGAGTTCCTTCTCCGTTCCCTTGTAGCTGAGGATGGCCCCCCAGCCGCCCGGGCCGGGATTGCCGGAGCAGGCTCCGTCGGTGTAGATCGTAACGGTTCTCATATATCCTTCCTTCACTCCACCCCAACGACCCGCACCGTTCCGTCCTGCACGGTAAAGCGCACGTTCTTTCCTGCGTAAGCCATGCCGTACACGCGGTCGGGGTCGTCCTGATACCGGGGCCGCGGGTCGGCGGCCAGGGCGCTCAGCAGCCCGTGGCGCTGTCCGCTGTCAAACTGCGCCAGCAGCTCCGGGGGAAAGTCCACCGTCAGCACCGCGCCGGCATCGCCGCCGGTAAAGCCGCCGGCGGCGTCGGGATAGCTGTCCGCGTAGGCCAGATAGGGTTTGATGTCTACGATGGGCGTTCCGCTGACCATATCCGCGCCGCGGACATACAGCACCGGACCCTCCGGCTCGTCCAAGGCCACGCGCTCCAGCTCCACGGCGGAGAGCCCCAGACCGTTGGGCCGGAAGGGCGAACGGGTGGCGAACACGCCCACGCGCTCGTTGCCGCCCAGCCGGGGCGGCCGCACCGTAGGCGACCAGCTCTGCCGCTGCGCCCGGTCAAACTGCCAGATGAGCCAGATGTGTGAAAAGCCCTCCAGGCCCCGCACCGCATCCACGTCCCGGAAGGGCTTTTCGAACACGATGCGTCCGGGGCTGTCGGCAATGCCGCTCTGCCGCGGCACGCCGAACTTCTCCGCAAAGGGCGTCTCTATCCGCGCAATGATGTCCAGCCCGGAGCCGTTCACAGCGGGGCCTCCTCCGACGCGGGCTGCTCCTTCTCCTCGGGATCGGCCAGAGCCAGCGAGATGACCCGGTCGCCCTCCTCCTTGAAGCGCATGACGATGACGCCCTGCGTGGCGCGTCCCGCCACACGGATGTTTTCCACAGGTGTGCGGATCAGGATGCCCGCCGCCGTTACCAGCAGCAGGTCCTCGGTACCGTCCACCACCTTCATGCCCACCACCGGGCCGGTCTTGTCCGTGACCATATAGTTGCGGATACCCATGCCGCCGCGGTTGGTAATGCGGTACTCCTCAATAGGCGTCCGCTTGCCGTAGCCGTTCTCGGTGATGGACAGCACGGTCTTGTCCGCGTCGGCGCGGGCGGCGCCAATGACATAGTCGCCCTCCCGCAGGCGGATGCCCCGGACACCCACGGCCACGCGCCCCATGGCGCGCACATCCGTCTCGTCGAAGCACACCGCCTGTCCGTCGTGGGTGGCGATAAGCATACGGTCATGCCCCCGCGTCTCTACCACGGAGATCAGCTCATCGCCCTCGTCCAGCGTCAGGGCGCGGATGCCGTTGTTCCGCAGGTTCTTCAGGGCGCTGACCTCCAGACGCTTCACCGTGCCGTTCCGGGTGGTCATGAACAGGTACAGCTCCTCGTCTCCCGTCTCCCGGAAGTGGAGCATGGCCTGTACGCGCTCGCCCGTCTCCACCTGCAGGATGTTGACGATATTCACACCCTTGGCTGCCTTGCCGCTCTCGGGGATCTGATAGCCCTTCTTGCGGTAGACCTTGCCGGTGTCGGTAAAGAACAGAATATAGTCGTGGGTAGACGCGGTGAACACGTCCACCACCGTGTCCTCCTCACGGGTGGTGATGCCCTTCTTGCCCATGCCGCCCTTACTCTGAGCGGCGTATTCGCTGACCGGCGTGCGCTTGATGTAGCCGTTCTCCGTCAGGGTGAAGACGCACTGCTCCTCCTCGATGAGATCCTCGATGTCCAGCTCGTCCTCCACGTCCTGGATCTCGGTCTTGCGGTCGTCGCCGAACTTCTCTGCAATGGCGGTCAGCTCCTCCTTGAGGATGGACTTCACCAATCCCTCGTCGCTGAGGATACGAAGGAAGTAGGCGATCTTCTCCTCCAGCTCCTTGTACTCGGTCTGGAGCTTCTCCCGGTCAAGACCCTGCAGCGCCTTCAGGCGCATATCCAGAATGGCCTGGGCCTGCACGTCGTCCAGCCCGAAGCGCTGCATCAGGTTCTCCTTGGCGTTGTCGTAGCTGCTGCGGATGATCTTGATGACCTCGTCGATGTTGTCCTGGGCGATCAGCAGACCCTCCAGCAGGTGGGCGCGCTCCTGTGCCTTTTTCAGGTCGAAGCGGGTCCGGCGGATGATGATCTCCTCCTGGAATTTCAGGTACTCGTCGATGATGTGCCGCAGGGACAGTATTTTCGGCTGCCGCTGGTTTTCCACAAGCGCCAGCATATTGATGGCAAAGGTGGTCTGGAGCTGGGTCTGGGCGAACAGGCGGTTCAGCACTACCTGGGGATTAGCGTCGCGCTTGAGCTCGATCACGATACGCATACCGTTGCGGTCGGACTCGTCCCGGATGTCGGAGATACCCTCCAGCCGCTTGTCCTCCACCTGGTCGGCAATGGCCTTGATGAGCATCCGCTTGTTCACCTGATAGGGCAGCTCCGTGATGATGATACGGGTGCGGCCGTTGTTGAACTCCTCAAACTCATGCCGGGCACGGACCATGAGCCTGCCCCGGCCCGTGGCGTAGGCGGCGCGGATGCCGCTGCGGCCCATGATGATGCCCTTTGTGGGGAAGTCGGGGCCCTTGACGTGCTCCATCAGGTCGCTGAGGGTGGCGTCCGGATCGTCCAGCACGCAGATGCACGCGCCGATGACCTCCCGCAGGTTGTGGGGCGGGATGTTGGTGGCCATGCCCACGGCGATACCGCTGGAGCCGTTCACCAACAGATTGGGGAACCGGCAGGGCAGCACACGGGGCTCCTTGCGGCTCTCATCGAAGTTGGGGTCCCAGTCCACCGTGTCCTTTTCGATGTCGCGGAGCATCTCGTTGGAGATCTTGCTGAGACGGGCTTCGGTGTATCGGTAGGCGGCCGGTGGGTCGCCATCCACGGAGCCGAAGTTGCCGTGGCCGTCCACCAGCATATAGCGCATGGAGAAATCCTGCGCCAGACGCACCAGCGCGTCGTACACGGAGGCGTCGCCGTGGGGGTGATACCGGCCCAGCACATCGCCCACGCAGGTGGCGGACTTCTTGAAGGGCTTGTCGCTGGTCAGGTTATCCTCGTACATGGCGTACAGGATACGCCGGTGCACGGGCTTCAGACCGTCCCGCACATCGGGCAGGGCGCGGCCTACGATGACGGACATGGCGTACTCGATATAGGAGTTCTCCATCTCCGGCACCAGCGGGGACTCTACGATATGCTGGTTGGGAAAACGTATTTCTTCCGGGTCGTATTGGGGCTTTTTGCTCATACTGACACGACCTCCTTAATAATCCAGATTTACCGCGTATTTGGCGCGCTGCTCGATGAACTCCTTGCGGGGCTCCACCTTCTCGCCCATGAGGACGGTGAACGTAGCGTCGGCCTTTACGGCATCGTCCAGCGTGATGCGCCGCAGCGTCCGGGTGTTGGGATCCATAGTCGTCTCCCACAGCTCATGGGCATCCATCTCGCCCAGACCCTTAAACCGGCTGATACCGATTTTCACGTTGGGGTCGCCGTTCCGCATCTCGTTGGACACCCGGTCACGCTCCTCGTCGGAGTAGGCCACCCGGGAGGTCTTGCCACGGGTCAGCTTGTAAAGCGGCGGCACGGCGGAATAGACGTAGCCCTCCTCGATGAGGGGCCGCATATACCGGAAGAAGAAGGTCAGCAGCAGGGTGCGGATATGGGCGCCGTCCACATCGGCATCGGCCATGATGATGATCTTGTGATAGCGCAGTTTGTTCTCGTCGAACTCCTCGCCGATACCGGCGCCCAGCGCGATGATGACGGGCTGGAGCTTGTCGTTGCCGTAGACCTTGTCCACCCGGGCCTTCTCCACGTTGAGCATCTTGCCCCACAGGGGAAGGATAGCCTGGAACCGGCTGTCCCGTCCCGCCGTGGCGGAGCCGCCTGCGGAGTCGCCCTCCACGATGTACAGCTCTGTCAGCTCGGGGTTATTTTCGTTGCAGTCCCGGAGCTTATCCGGCATGGCTGCGCCGCCCAGCACCGTCTTGCGGCGGATGGACTCCCGCGCCTTGCGGGCCGCCTCCCGGGCGCGGTTGGCGGTCATGGCCTTATCCAGAATGGTGCGGGCCACCATGGGATGCTCCTCCAGATACACCGCCAGCTGGTCGCTGACGATGCTGTCCACCAGCGTGCGGATGTGGGCGTTGCCCAGCTTGGCCTTGGTCTGGCCCTCGAACTGAGCCTCCGTCAACTTCACGGAAATCACCGCCGTGATGCCCTCCCGGACGTCCTCGCCGGAGACCTTGTCGCCCTCCTTGATCATGCCGTACTTCAGGCCGTAGGCGTTCAGTACACGGGTCAGCGCCGCCTTGAAGCCCGTCTCGTGCATGCCGCCCTCCGGCGTATGGATATCGTTGGCGAAGGACACCAGCGTCTCGTTGTAGCCGTCGTTATACTGGATGGCGATCTCCGCCGTGCTGTCGCCCTTGGCGCCGGAGAGATAGATGACCTCCTCGTGCAGGGGCGTCTTGTTCCGGTTGATGTAGGTAACGAACTCCCGGATGCCGCCCTCATAGCACATGGCCTCGGACTTCTCTCTGCCCGGCCGGGCGTCGCTGATAGTGATCCGCAGACCGGCGTTCAGGAACGCCTGCTCCCGCATACGGGTGTGCAGCGTCTCATAGTCGTACTCCAGCGTGTCGAACATCTCCGGGTCCGGCTTAAAGGTCACGGTGGTGCCGGTATGGTCCGTCTCGCCGATGATCTTCATCTCCTGGGTGATATTGCCCCGGGAGAATTTCATCTCATAGATTTTGCCGTCCTTGTGTACCTGCACCGTCAGCCACTCGCTCAGAGCGTTCACCACGGACGCGCCCACGCCGTGCAGGCCGCCGGAAACCTTATATCCACCACCGCCGAACTTGCCGCCGGCGTGCAGCACGGTGAACACCACCTCCAGGGCGGGCCGGCCCGTCTGGGCCTGAATATCCACAGGAATACCACGGCCGTTGTCGGTGACGGTGATGGTGTCACCCTCGTTGATGGTCACGATGATGTCCGTGCAGTAGCCAGCCAGCGCCTCGTCGATGGCGTTGTCCACGATCTCATATACCAGGTGGTGCAGACCGCTGGCACTGGTGGAGCCGATATACATGCCCGGCCGCTTCCGCACAGCCTCCAGCCCCTCCAGCACCTGTATTTCTGATGCGTTGTATTCCGTATCCACCACGGTCTTTTCCAGTTCTGCCATGTACTACTCTCCTTTTCCTTGGACCCGCTTACCCAGCGTCCGGGAATTGATCTGCGACAGATACACGATCTGCCGGTGATAGGGATGGTCACACACCACGAAGGACCGCGGTATGTCCTCGCAGGCGCTCTGTACCACGCCCTCCTGCTCAGCTCCCTGTAAAAACTCTCTCGTTTTTTTTGAGGTAGAGGTGTTATCCAGGTCAAAGATACCGATGACCCGCCGGTCCTCTACCATCACGTTCATACCGATGTGCAGATACGCCATCACAGTACCTCCCCGCCCCGCACATGGAACACCCTGCCGCTGAGCAGCGTGTCCAGCCGGTCGTTTTCGCAGCAGGTGATAAACACCTGTCCGCCGCTGATGCGATTCAGTACGTATTCCTGCCGCCGGGGGTCCAGCTCGCTGAGCACATCGTCCAGCAGCATTACCGGATACTCCCCCATGGCGTTTTTGTGTATCTCGCGCTCCGCCAGCTTCAGGCTCAGTGCCGCCGTCCGTACCTGCCCCTGCGAGCAGAACTGCCGCGCGCTGCGCTCGTTGACCAGCACCTCGATATCGTCCTTGTGGGCGCCGGAGAGACACAGCTTCGACGCACGCTCCGCCGCCTGATGGCTCTCCATATGCGCCGCCAGCGCCGCGTAGATATCTGCCTGACTGCCCAGCGGGTCGGCGACGGTCCTGACGGTCTGGTACGTCAGGGTCAGTTCCTCCCTCTCGCCGCTGCACTCATAGTGTGCCTGTCGGGCATATTCCGCCAGCGCCGCACAGAACCGCGCCCGATAGCCTACCAGCACTGCGCCGCTGCGGCACAGGCCTTCGTTGAATTCCGGCAGCAGGTCCAAAAGCTCCGGCTTGTCCTCGCTGTCCCGCAGGATGCGGGTCTTGTGCTCATACAGCCGGCTGTACTGGCTCAGCGCCTCGGCGTACCGCGGCCGCAGCTGGCACAGCGACAGGTCCATGAACCGCCGCCGTTCCGCCGCACCGGCCCGGATCAAAAACAGATCCTCCGGCGCAAAAAACACCGTATGCAGCACGTCGGACAGGGCGGCGCTGTTTTTGGCGGGCACACCGTTAACGGTCATTTTCCGACGCTTTCCGCGGGAAAGCCGTATGTCCGTCACAAACTCCCGCTGCCTGGAAAAGATATTTCCCAACAGTGCGGCCTCCTGCATATCAAAGCCGATCAGCTCCTTATCCCCGTGGGCACGGGGACTTTTTCCACAGCTAAGATATACGATGGCCTCCAGCAGATTTGTTTTTCCTTGGGCGTTCTCTCCGTAAATAACGTTGCAGCTGGGGTCGAACGTCAGCGCCTGCGTGCCGTAGTTCCGCCAGCCCTGCAGGTGCAGGGCGTCAACTCTCATACGTCACCGTCAGCGTCTGCCCGTTGAAGGCCACCACGTCGCCGGGCCGGATCTTCTTGCCACGCATGGTGCACACCTCGCCATTGACCGTCACGTCACCCTCCTGGATGACGAGTTTGGCCTCGCCGCCGGTCTCTACCGCCGCGGCAAACTTCAGCAGATCCTGCAATTTGATATATTCCGTTGTGATGGTGATAGTCTCCATAATAATGAACCTCGTTCATAGATATAATATGCCGTTTTTTTCTTCAATAAAAAGCGCACACAGTTCGATAAAGGTGCAGCTCCTGCGTTCTGCCGATGGCAAACCAACGACGGCGTACCGGGTGTGTGTCGAGGAGGTGTAACGATGGCAGGGCACAAGAGATGTGCCTTTATTGCGCCTTCAGGCGCACCGGCAGCACCATATAAAGAAAGTTGTCACTGTCATCTACGGGCGTGATAATACAGGGCGAAATACCGGTGTTCAGCTGCATTTTCACCGTGTCCGCCGGGGCATAGCGCAGGGCGTCCATGAGATAGCGGTTGTTGAAGCCGATCTCCAGCTCCTGTCCGTCGCCGCGGACGGGGCAGATATCCCGGGCTTCGCCGTTTCCGGTCCGGGCGGACATATACACCCGGTCCTGGCTGAACAGGCAGCGTACCGGACTTTTCAGCTTCTCGCTGATGACCACGCTGACGCGGTCCAGGCTTTCGATCATCGTCTTGTTGTCCACCTCGATGCAGATGGGGTTGGTGGTAGGTATGGCATTCTTGTAGTCCAGGAATTCACCCTCCAACCGGCGGCATATCAGCTGGGTAGCCCCGGCCTCGAACATCAGATGGCGCTTACCCTGGGTCACCGTCACCATGTCGTCGGTGTCGGCGCATATTTTCTCCACCTCATTCAGGGCGGCGCCGGGGGCCACGAACTTGAAGGCCCCTCCGTCGATGTGCTCCAACGGCTCGCGGCGCAGCGCCAGACGGAAGCCGTCCACCGCCACCATGGTCAGTCCTTTGTCGCTGATCTCAAACAGAGCGCCGGTGTGGATGGGACGGGCCTCATTGACGGAAACAGCAAAGCTGGTCTGGTTGATCATAGCCTTCAGCGTCCGCTGCTCCAATGTGACGGAGAACTGGTCGTCCACCTCCGGCAGCTCCGGATAGTCGTCGGCGCTGAGGCCGGGAAGCTCGAAGCTGGCATCGCCGCAGTTCAGCTTCACGTTGAACTTGTCGTCTGCCTCAAAGGTCACCATATCATCCGGCAGGCGGCGGATCATCTCGCCGAACAGTCTGGCGTTCAGCACGATGTGCCCTGCCTCGGACACTGCGGCCTCTACCGTGGTGCGTATGCCGGTCTGCATATTATAGCCGGACAGCCGCAGTCCCTCGCCGCACTCCAGCAGGATACCCTCCAGCGCCGGGATGGAGCTTTTAGCCGCCACCGCCCGGGACACCGCGGCCACCGCCTGTTGTACCAGTGCCTTTTCACAGGAAAATCTCACCATATCCGTCGTTCCTCGCTTTCCGAAAGTCATTGCCGCCTGCGCTGTCTGAAAGATCAGCCCTATGCAAAAAAGCGGTTCTATTTTTCTAGCTCAAATCATAAACTAATCTTTTATTTCAGTAGTCTTATTAGTAGGAAAATTTTATGTGGACATCCATGTTTATCCCGCGCTGTTATCGGCTTTTTTATAGACATACCGTTATGGAAAACACGCCGGGTTTCCCACAGTTGTATGTGTGATGCGGATGTTACACAGATTTTCCACGTGGATTACACAGGAAATGGGGAAAACCCTCCCCTTTCGCTCTGTCTCGCCAGCACATGCGATTTCTCACTTTTTGCTGTTGATGTTGGTGGTGATCTCCTTCACCTTTTCAGCAAAAGCGGGGTTGGAGCGCATCGTGCTCTCCACCTTGTCCAGAGAGTGCAGAATAGTGGAGTGGTCCCTGTCGCCGAACTCCTTGCCGATGTCGTTCAGGCTCATGGAGGTCATACGGCGGATGAGGTACATGGCGATCTGCCGCGCGGCCACCACATCTCGGCTGCGGCTCTGTCCCCGCAGCGTCTCCTCGTCCACATGGAAGTAGCTGCATATGTATCCCACGATGATGCTGGGGGTGGGGGCAAAGTCGTTGCTCTTCTTCAGCATATCACGGATGGCCCGGCTGACGGTCTCTTCGTTGACCTGGTCGTCCAGCAGATCCCGATAGGCCAGGATCTTATTCAGCGTGCCCTCGATCTGCCGCACGTTGGAGGTGATGTTCTCCGCGATGTAGTCCGTCACCTCGTTGGGCAGCTTCACGCCCAGCATGGCAGCCTTATTCTGCACGATGGCGAACCGTGTTTCAAAGTCCGGCGGCGCCACATCCACCATCAGGCCCCACTCGAACCGGGTCCGCAGGCGGTCCTCCAGCTGAGTGATCTCCTTGGGCGGCCGGTCTGACGTCAGCACAATCTGCCGCCCCGACTCGTACAGGGTGTTGAAGGTGTGAAAGAACTCCTCCTGGGTCTGTATCTTGCCGGCGATGAATTGGATATCGTCCATCAGCAGGATATCCGTCTGCCGGTACTTTTCCCGGAACTCCGCATTGCGGTTCTCCCGGATGGAGGCGATCAGCTCATTGGTGAAGTCATCGCCCTTCACATAGACGATCCGTGCCTCCGGCCGCTTTTTACGCAGGGCGTTGGCGATAGCGTACAGCAGGTGCGTCTTGCCCAGACCGGAGTCGCCGTAGATAAACAGCGGGTTGTAGTTCTCTCCGGGCTTCTCGGTCACCGCCTTGGCGGCGGCAAAGGCCAGCTTGTTCTGGGGTCCCACCACATACGTCTCAAAGGTGAAGGCCTCCGACTCTGACAGATCGCCCGGTCTGTCCGGCGCCACGCCGTGATAAGCCGCCAGCTGCTGATCGTCCAGAATTTTTACCTCCAGGTCCGTGGAGAACAGGTCCCGCAGCGCCGCCTTGATGTGTGGCAGGAACCGGGCCTCGATGGTGCTCTTTTTAAAGGTATTGCTGCAATGGAGCACGAAGGCCGAGTCCTCCATTGTCACCACCGTTACCTCGTCGAACCAGGTGTTGATGGTGGTTTCGGACAGCTCATGGCTCAGCCGCTTGAGCACGCTGTCCCACAGGTCTTTCATGGAATTCAAGCAAAAGCTCCCCTTTCGGCGGAGGCTGTCTGTTTTCCTCCGCGGTAAAATGGCGGGGGGTGTACCGCCGCAAAATATCCCACTACATTATAGCAGAAAACACGCCGGAAGTCTACACCTATTCTAAATATAAACTGCCGGCTTTTTCCCTGTTTTTCCCGCAAAAACGGGCGCTTGTGGGTAAATTTTTGTTGACAGTGCCCCCCTGTATCTGTATAATATACTCCGCGTGGTTGCACGCAGATGTGCAACAGGCGTGGAAATGTTTACTGCGGCGGTGAATATCTCACCGCTGTCGAGTAAGCGCGGGGCCTTGTTGTCCCGCCGGATAATCTTAAAAATGGAGGTGTCATGCAATGTTCCGTACCTATCAGCCCAAGAAGCGTCAGCGCTCCAAGGAGCACGGCTTCCGCAAGAGAATGGCCACCCGCAACGGCCGCAAGGTTCTGGCCCGTCGTCGTGCCAAGGGTCGTGCCCGTCTGACCCATTGAGGTCACGGAAGGTGCATCGCACATACAGATAAGCCCTGAGGGACGGAGGATCGAGATCCCCGTCCCTATCGGTGTATCTGGCGAGGCAAAACCAGTATAGCGAGGGAACACATGGACGCAAGAGTAACGGTGAAGCAAAACAGCGACTTCCGCCGCATTTACCGCAGGGGCCGGTCTGCCGTCTCCGGCGGCGTGGTGGTCTACTGCCTGAAGAACAGACAGGGAATGAGCCGCCTGGGCGTCACCGTCTCCACCAAGCTGGGTCACGCCGTGGTCCGCAACCGTGTCCGCCGCCGGTTTCGTGAGCTCTATCGCCTGCACAGGGCCGATATGCTCCCCGGCTGGGATATTATCATGGTGGGCCGTGTCCGTGCCGCCGAGCTGCCCTATCACAAGCTGGAAAAGCAATACCTCCGCTGCCTTGCAGAGCTGGGATTGCTGCGGGAGGATGTATGAAAAGACTTCTTCTCTCCGCCATCCGCTTTTATCGCCGGGCCGTCTCGCCCCTGTTCCCACCCCGCTGCCGCTATATCCCCACCTGCTCGCAGTACGCCCTTGAGGCGGTCGAGAAATACGGTGCGGCCAAGGGCGGCTGGCTGGCCTTCAAGCGTCTTATGCGGTGCCATCCCTTCCACCATCACAAGGGCGGCTGGTATGATCCGGTGCCCTGAACCAACCCCCTCAAAAAACTACGGAGGAATAAAAGCCTATGTTCGCACAACTCGGCTACTACATCTGTGTGCCGTTCGCGTGGCTCACCCGCCTGTTCTATACCTGGACGGGCTCTTACGGCGTCGCTCTGATCCTCTTCACCCTGATCGTCAAGCTGGTGCTGCTTCCCTTCCAGCTCAAGAGCAAGAAGAGTATGCTCCGCATGGGCCGCATGAACAGCAAGGTGCAGGAGATCCAGAAGAAATACGCCAATAACAAAGAAAAGCAGCAGCAGGAGATCGCGGACCTCTATGCCCGCGAGGGTGTCAACCCCATGTCCGGGTGCCTGTGGTCCTTCCTGCCCTTCCCCATCCTGATCGCCCTGTACTACATCATCCGCACACCTCTGCGCTACTTCATGTCCCTGTCCAACGAGGTCATCGCTAAGATCACCGAGCTGGCGGTGTCCCTGGGATATGTGTCCGGCGCCAGTGGTCAGGCCTCTGCTTATGACCAGATCTATCTGGCCAAGTTCATCCACGATAACTGGTCCAGCTTCGAGGGCAAATTCGACGGCCTCATCGACCTGAACTACAATTTCCTCAGCATGGATCTGTCCGCCGTGCCCAAGGATCTGTTCAGCCAGTTCCCCTCCGGCGGCTGGCCCGTCATCGGTATCATGCTCATGCCGCTGATCTCCGCCGCGCTGCAGTTCCTGATGACCCGCATCTCCATGAAGACCAACGGCAACAGCAACATGAACGGCTCCTCCAAGGCGATGCTCTACATGATGCCCCTGATGACGGTGTGGATGGGCTACATCCTCCCCGCCGCCCTGTGCGTCTACTGGATCGCCAACGCCGCCTTCTCCTGCATCCAGGAGCAGGTGCTGAACAAGCACTTCTCTAAGGTGCTGGACCGCGAGGAGACCGACAAGGAGCGCCAGAAGCGCGAGGCCCGCTACGCTAAAATGCAGGCTGCCCGCGAGAATTACAACCGTCAGCTGGAGCAGCAGGCCCAGTCCAAGGGAGGCAAGAAGCCCCAGCCCCAGCCCAAAAAGAAAAAGACCGGCGAGAGCACCACGGAAGCCGGCAAGGTGGGCAACCGTCCCTACGCACGGGGCCGCGCCTACCGCGAGGAACACTACGACGAATAAGGAGTTTTGTCTATGAGTTATATCGACGTAACGGGCAAGACTGAGGACGAGGCGCTGCGTAAAGGCCTTGAGCAGCTGGGCATGGACCGCGATGACGTGTCTGTCTCCATTCTGGAGCGTGCCAAGACCGGCTTCCTGGGCATCGGCGCCACCCCCGCCCGTATCCGTATCACCTATGGTCCCGAGGAAGCAGACGTTGCCGCCCCCGCCGAGGTGAAGATCATCCCCGAGACCCCTGCCGCCCCCAAGGCGGAGCCCAAGCCCGCCGTCCCCGCTAAGCCGGCGGCGCCAAAGGCTGACAAGCCCCGTCAGGACCGTCAGAGCCGTCCCGACCGCAGCGACCGTCCCCGTCCCGAGAAGAAGGAGCGTCCTGCCCCTGTGGCCCCGGCCATCGACCTGCCCGAGTGTGATGACGATAATGCCAAGCGTATCATCGCCTTCGTCTCCGGTCTGCTCCAGCATATGGACAGTGCCGCCGAGGTCAAGGTCTACGAGGTGGAGAAGGGCCGCTACAAGGTCATTCTGGTGGGCGAGCGTCTGGGTCAGCTGATCGGCCATCGCGGCGAGACGCTGGATGCCATCCAGCAGCTGACCAACTATGCCATCAACACCGGCAGCGACAGCAAGCGTGTTCGCGTCCAGATGGATGCCGAGAACTACCGTGCCCGCCGTGAGCAGAGTCTGGAGAGCCTGGCCCGCAAGGTGGCGACCAAGGTACAGAAGTACCGCCGTAGCGTGACCCTGGAGCCCATGAACGCCTACGAGCGCCATGTGATCCACGCCGCCCTGCAGGATGTCCCCGGTGTCACCACTTACTCCGTGGGCACTGAGCCAAACCGCCGCGTGGTGGTCTCTTATGACCGCGCCCAGGCCCGATAACAGCAAAAAAAGAAAGCCCTTCGGGCTTTCTTTTTTTGCTGTTATACACCTGTTCCGTCAAAGGTCGGCGTGTATGCCTCCTCGGCGGAGGTCCGTTCCTGCACGAAGCCGTCCTCAATGCCGCAGTTCCGCATATAGGTCACTGCCGCCCGGTACTCCGCCGCCGTCACCCGCCGCGCCAGCCGGCCCGTCATGCCAGCCGGCGGCGTATACTGGCTCATCAGCGATACCACCACGTCGCCGGGTGCGAAGGTCTCCGCGATCCAGTCCAACACCCTCCGAGTGTTGTCCAGATATCCCGGCAGCACCAGATGCCGCAGGATCACACCCTTTTTCATCAGCCCGTTTTCATCGTATACCGGCGGTCCCACCTGGCGAAACATCTCTCGTATGGCTTCGCAGGCCGTGGGAAAGTAGTCCTCCGCCTCGGAGAGTGCCTTAGCCAGCGCGCCGTCGGCATATTTCAGGTCCGGTAGATATATGTCTACCTTTCCTTCCAGCTTCCGCAGCGTATCGACCTTTTCATACCCACCGCAGTTGTACACCACCGGTACCGGAAGCTTTGACTCCAGGGCCGGCAGTATCCACGGCAGAAAGTGTGTGGGCGTCACCAGCTCAATGTTGTGGGCGCCCCGGGCGATCAGCTCGTCGAATATCTCCCGCAGCCGCGCCGTGGAGATATCCTTTCCCTGACCACCGGCGGAAATACTGCCATTCTGACAGTAGCAGCACCGCAGGGTACAGCCGGAGAAAAACACCGTTCCTGCGCCATTCGTGCCGGAGATGGGCGGCTCCTCCCACTGGTGCAGCATGGCCCGTGCCACCCGCAGTCCGGCGGGCATACCGCAGAATCCGCTGCCGTGCTCCGCAGTGCGCTCTGCCCCGCAGTTACGGGGACATAAGGTGCAGATCATACCTTGTGGATGTCAAAATCCGGGCCCAGGTCGCCAGCCATCCAGTGGCGGCGGCACAGACCGATATACTTGTCGTTGGCACCCAGTACCACCTGTGCGCCCTCCTTTACCACATGGCCATTTTCGTCGAAACGGGCGTTAAAGGCCGCTTTTTTGCCGCACCAGCAGATAGTTTTGACCTCCTCCAGCTTGTCCGCCAGCACCAGCAGATGGTAGCTGCCCGGGAACAAGTCGCCCTTGAAGTCGGCGCGGAGACCGTAGCAGATGACGGGGATGCTGCAGTCATCGACGAGGTGGACGAGGTAATAGACCTCATCTTTTGTCAGAAACTGGGCTTCGTCGATGATAATACAGGCATAGGTCTGCAGTTCTGTTTCCGACATTTCGCGCATCTCATCGAAGTAAATGCAGGGGTGCTTCAGGCCGATGCGGGAATAGACCATGTGGTCGCCGTCACGGGTGTCCAGACGGGGCTTTACCAGCAGCGTCTCCTGGCCGCGCTCCTCGTAGTTGAACCGCGCCATCAGCGCGTTGGCCGTCTTGCTGGAGCCCATGGCGCCAAACTTAAAATACAACTGTGCCATCCCTGTTTCTCCTTTATTTGCATACGATTTTATTTGTTTTCCAACTTTTTGAAGGCAGTGGGCATGGGGTAAAGGTCCCGGTCATCAGGTGCCCAGACCCAGTCCGGAGGGCCGTCGCCAGCGACGGTTAAGCGAAATACCGTCATATTCCAGCGGAGATGGGTAAAGATATGCCTGTCCGAAAAGCGCTTCTCCCAGGAAAGCGGCGTGAGTCCCCAGTCCAGAAGCTGTTGTGCCGCAAGGGCTTCCGTCAACTCGCCCGCGGTGTTGGGAAACTCCCACAGGCCGGAGAGCAGGCCCGTTTCCGGGCGGCGGCGCAGGGCTGTGCGGCCATCGGGGGTGGTCAGCAGAAAGACCGTCAGGTCCTTTTCCGGCTTGGCGGTATTTTTTTCCCGCACCGGTAGCCGGGACTGAAGCCCCGCAGCCTTTGCGGCACAAAGGCTTGCGGCGGGACAGCTTTCGCAGTTGGGATTTTTTGGCAAGCAGACTGCGGCACCCAGGTCCATCATGGCCTGGTTAAAATCGCCGGGGCGGTCGGTGGGCATGACGGCCGCCAGCGCATCGCGGACGTGCTGGCGTGTCCGCGGGTCAAGGACGTTATCGCCGCAGGCGGTCAGCCGCGCCGCGATACGCAGTACGTTGCCGTCAACGGCAGGAACGGCTTTATTAAAGGCGATGGAGAGTATCGCGCCCGCCGTATAGTCGCCGATTCCGGGAAGCTGTATCAGCTCGCTGTACGTGTCGGGGAGACAGCCGCCGTATTGGTCCACCATGACACGGGCGGAGCGCTGCAGGCTGCGGGCGCGGCTGTAATAGCCCAAGCCCTGCCACAGGGAGAGCAAGCGGTCTTCCGCTAATTCCGCCAGGGCGGGCACGTCCGGCGCGGCGGACATAAACCGTTCAAAATAGGGCAGTACCGCCTGTACCCGCGTCTGCTGGAGCATGATCTCCGACACCCAGGTGCGATAAGGCGTAACGATATCTCGCCAAGGGAGAGAACGTTTTTCCCGGTCGTACCAGGGCAGCAGGACTGCCGGCAGAGAGGCCAGCGGGACCGGTATTTTTTGGGAGCTTTGGTTGCTGTTTTTGTTACTCTTGTTTGCCATTTATTTTCAAATGCTGTTGTCTGATCGTTACTTTTTGTTGCTCTGTGGTAAAGGTATATTAAAGCGGGAGGCGTAGTGGCAGCGGCGGCAGAGGGCCTCGGCGGGCTCACGGCAGTCAAAGCCGCGGCGGATGCGCTGGGCCCGGGGCGTGTTGAGAATGTAGTCCAGGCTCTGGTGGAAAATGTTGCCCAGGGCCAGCCGGCCCTCGCTGTCCAGACAGCAGGGGATCACGGTGCCGTCGCACAGCACGCCCAGCTGGCGGCGCAGGCCGTAGCAGTACTGGGTGTCGTCGGGGCAGTCGTTGTTCTCGTCGCCGGGCCAGTAGAAGTGCTCGTCCTTCTGTATGTAGATGCGGGGGGCCAAGCGGCGGTTGTGGAGCATATCCTCGGGGAGGTGGGCGGTATTCTGCCCGGTGAGCTCGCCCAGGATGCGCTCGATCTCCGGGTTCAGGGCCTGGGGCATGCCGCTGTTCCACAGGCGCAGGGTGCAGTTGACCCCAGCGGCGGCCAGCTTCTGGCAGCTGCGGAGACAGCCGGTGACGTAGTCCTCCAGGGGCACGTTCAGGTGGTTGCCCTCGAAGGAATGGAGAGAGACGGCTACCTTATGCAGGGCGGGGCAGGCAAGCAGGATATCCAACTTTTTGGGCAGGAGCGTGCCGTTGGTGGTGATGCAGACACGGAAGTCCAGCTGGGCGCAGGTATCCAAAATTTTCCCCAGCTCCGGGTGGAGCAGCGGCTCGCCCATAACGTGGAGGTAAATATACTGCGTGACGGCACGCAGCTTTTTGGCCGCCACCGCAAAGTCGTCGGTACGCATGGCCATCAGCGGCCGGTGGTGGCCGGCGCAGAAGTCGCAGTGGAGGTTGCAGAGGTTGGTGATCTCCACATAGGCGCGCTGGATGTTCATGGCAGAGCCCCCTTGTCCTTATCGTGTCGGGCAGGCGTGCCCGCCCGCACTGTGCTATGGCAACATTGTATCACATCGCGGGGCGTTTGAATAGGGAAAGTTTGCCGGGACGGCAGGAGGCGCGTATAAAATGTTTGGTACGTTTGGGATGATGAAAACCATGTATTTTTGAGAAAAATACCGTGTTTTTATCATATAATAGTTGCAATTTCTTATAGAATGTGGTACGGTATACGCAGAACGAAGCCACGCCCGCGAGGCGAATAAAACGGAACATCAGGAGGTACGTCCATGAAATACCCGAAGACCGGCAGTGAGGTCTATGTGAGCCTGAACCTGTCCAACACCATGCTCACCGGCATCGGCAAGGGCACCATTACCCGGGAGGAGGTCTCCGCCAGCTATCTGAAGCGGCTGTTTGCCGAGCACGGCGTCATCGTGTCCGCCAAGCCGGAGCAGCGCCGTCTGCTGGAGATCGTCAACGAGCGCTGCGATCTGGAGCTGGAGATCCCCGAGCAGCTGAAGCTGTTTCAGCTGTCCGAGGAGCACCGCCGGCTGGTGGTGATCGAGGTCACCGGTCTGCGCCGGAAGAACGGCTCCCTGCTGCCGGAGTACACGGAGGAGGAGTTCAACGAGGCCACGTTTGCGTTCGTGAAGTACTACGTGCAGGGCACCCACTACGACACGCTGGTGGAGGAGAACAAGAAGCTGAAATTCGAGCTGGAGCAGGAGCTGGAGTGGCGGAACCGCACGGACAACTGATGAGATACAAAAAGAGACGGCGAAGGCCGTCTCTTTTTTTGCGCCTGCGGGCGCGGGATGGGGAGTTTCGTGCCCCGGCACGAGTAACTTTCTTTTTTTGTAAAAAGAAAGTTACCAAAGAAAACCACTTAGACCTACGGTTTAAGGATCCCTTGGCGCGGGGCGGGGTTCGCCGCCCCGGCGGCGAGTCGGTTTCCCCCTGACGGGGAGGCGGCCTCCGGCGGCCACATTTCTTTCTGCGAAGAAAGAAATGTGGGAAAGAAAGTCGCTTAGACCTACGGTCTAAG
>ERZ857480.99221-NODE-154053-length-28989-cov-16.1300_pt1 | contig 28989 bp, 20 predicted proteins | sample MGYA00519767_ERZ857480 | MGnify/ENA primary metagenome ERZ857480 (study PRJEB31778, sample SAMEA3449210) | human gut metagenome | biome: human gut; feature: human-associated habitat; material: faeces | place: United Kingdom | collected 2010/2012 ...
CCGCAAAATGTTCGGTTATCTGTGCTCCGAGCAGCTTTTCCGGGAAGAAATCGCCCTCATTCTGGCCTCATAAAAAATATTTTTGCTTTTTTGTGCATTTACTCTTGACAAACGGCAAATTAATATAGAGTATACGGGAAATTTTCACCCGTTTACCCGTTCATTGCGGTGAGGACGTTGCCGTAGTCCACCTGATAGTTCGCGCCCTCGTAGGTGCCGTTGAGCATGGACATGGCGCGGTTCCAGGCGTCGCCGCCCTCGGTATAGGGCTGGGGCTGGTAATTGTTCAGCGTGTTCGGCCCGAGCACGGTGCTGTCGGGGCCGACGGTGCTGCTCAGCGAGCAGGGAATGAAGGAATAGCTGTCGAGCGTTACCTCGCCGCCGACGCGCTTGAGCGTGAGCTGCGCGATGCCGGTGTCGTAAGCGCCGGGGTCGGTGCCGTTGCCGGGGTTGGTGTGGCCGCCGAAAATAAAGTTGCCGAGACCGTAGAAGATAACGCCGCCGTTATAATCCTCCGCCGGCTGGAGCCGGTGGGCGTGCGTGCAGTACACGGCGTTGAAGCCGGCGTCCACGGTGTAGCGGCAGAGCTCGGTCTGCACGTCGGTGGGTTCATAGTATCCCTCGCGGCCCATGTGCAGGCACGCGATGGTGAAGTCCGCGCCCGCCTCCTCAAGCGATTTGAGCCCCGCGGCGATTTTGTCGCGCGACGCCGCGACGAGCTTTTCCTGCGCCTGCGCGGAGAGAATGCTCATGGCGTTGTAGGTGAGCTGGTTATAAAGGCAGTAAATGCCGACCTTCACGCCGCCGTCCTTTTCATAGATATACGTTTCGTCCTCGCCCGCGTAGGCAACGCCCACGGCGTCGAGCGCGGCGGCCGTGTCGTCATAGGCGCTCTGGCCAAAGTCCATCGTGTGGTTATTTGCCAGCGTCACGAACTCCACGCTGCCCGCGGTGAGGATGTTCGCGTAATCCGCCGGGGCGAGAAACACGAACTGCTCAATGGAATCGTAATACTTGTCCGAGAGGTTGCACTCAAGATTGGCGATCGTGAGATAGTCTTTTTCAAAGTACTGCACGGTTTTGGCGAAGGGATAGTCGTAGTTTTTCCCGACGACGGTCTGCAGCGCCGTGCCCCACCCGCGGCGGGTCTTTGCCTCGGCGAGCGTGCAGTCGCCCACCATGGAAACGGTGAAGTATTCGGGGCTCGGCTCCGGCGTGGGCTCGGGCGTCGCGGTAGGCTCCGCGGTGGGCGCAGCCGACGGTTCGGGCGTGAGCTCGGGACCGGAGGTCGGCGGCACGGGCGTTTCGCTCGCCGCCGGCGCGAGCGTCTCGGCGCGCTCCGCGTTGTTTACCGAAACGGCGCGCACGGCAACGAGCACAACGAGCGCGAGCGCGAGCAGACAGAAAACAATCAGCGCCGGAACGGATACCCGGCGGGAAGGACGGTGTTGCATGGCGTATCTCCCGTGTTATTCGGTGAAATGGATGTGGTTGTTGATGTGATCCTGACAGAAGCAGTGATACCCCGCGCAGCGCGAGCAGTAACGGAACTCCAGCTCCGGATGGTCCGCGTCGGTGCGGCCGCACACGGCGCACTTGTAGCGGTACGGGGCGCTCTGCTGCTCGCGGCGGATGCGCTGCGCCTCGCGCTTGAAGTTCACGGTCTTGCGGATCTGCCCGGGCCGCCGGAAGTGTACGGAGCCGAAGAGCATATCCCCGCAGAAGAGCAGGTAGTTGAGCGTCGCCACGACCGGCAGAAGATTGAGCGGGAAGCGGAGCGCGAAGATCTCATAGACGAAGTACGCCGCGTTCGCCACGGCGAGCCACTTGATCTTGATCGGGATGATGTACATGAACAGCACCCGCTGGTCGGGATAGTACGTTGCGAACGAGAAGAACATCGAAAGATAAATGAACTCCGCGCCGATGCTCATCGTGATGCCGCCGAACAGATAGACAAGGAAGGCGTACAGGATCGTGAACACCATGCCGGTGAGGAAATACATATTGAACTTGGCCTGTCCCCACTCACGTTCCATCGAGGTGCCGATGAAGTAATAGAAATAGAGGAACAGCAGCCCCCAGATGCCGCCGGTGTCCGGGATGAGCACGAAGGTCACCAGCCGCCAGATCTGCCCGCGCAGGATCATCTGCGGATTGAGAGCGAGAAAATAGCGCACCGTGCCGGTGCGGTCCATCAGCGTCAGCAGCCAGACGACGGCGTTGCCGATGATGAGATAGCGCATGAGATTTTCCACGCCGAAACGCGGATGGCGGACGCAGTGGCGCTCGACCCAACGCATGAATGCTTTCAAATCAAAACTCCTTTCCAGAGGAAAACTGTAACGGAATACTTAATTATACCACATCCGGACGAAATTTCAATCCGGGAGTTGGCCGTTTTACGAATGCGGTTATTGTGAGGGTTCTGACGGAAGAGAGAAAGATCGTATATAACACCCGAGGGAAGAGAAGCGCGTGACGGTCACCGCGGGCGTTAATATAATATGGTTAGCTGTTAACTGCGCCAGAGTCGGCCTTTGCTCGAGGATAGCAGTATAAAACGCTGTAAAATTTATTGTTGAATTTTACAGCAGAACGGCGTATACTATTCGCAAAGGAGTTGATCACTATGCCGAACATCAAGCCGATCTCCGATCTGCGGAATTACACGGAAGTATTGCAGGATGTAGCGGCGGGTGCGCCCGTTTTCCTGACGAAGAACGGCCGCGGCCGGTACGCCATTGTGGACATTCAGGATTTCGAAAAAGCGCAGGCCACGCTGAAGCTTATGAGTGAGCTCGCAAAGGGCCGCCGATCCGGTGAGACCGAAGGCTATCTGACTCCGGAGGACATGAGAGCGCACTTCCGCGCCAGAGCGAATGAAGAATAACATCCATTATTCAGCGGAGTCCCGCCATGACTTGGACGATATATGGGACTATATAGTGTCGGAGCTTCAAAACCGTGTGGCGGCGGAGCGCGTGGTGGATCGCATTCTGGACGCGGTTGAACGCTTGAAAGATTTTGCGGAAATGGGCGCTCTGCTGTCCTCCGTCGCCGACGTCGGCGGGGACTATCGGTTTCTTGTGAGCGGGAACTATATGGTTTTCTATCGTGTGAACGGAAGAGATGTTTTTATCGACCGAGTTTTATATGGCCGTCGTGATTATCTTCGGGTTCTTTTTCGGGATATGGGCATGAAGCAGGACGATTAAAAGTAACCGCAGCGGTTCCAATTTTGGAGCCGCTGCGGTTTTCCTATCATATACTCAATCCATCGGGAGCGGGATGGGCTTTTTGAGCTCCAGACGGCCGTAGCAGACGAGCTCTGCCGCTTTGTCCGGCGGGATCATGCGGTCGTCTTCGGCGTGGGCGCGGTTCACGGCGAAGAGATACACCGTGCCGCGGCTGTCGGCGCAGAACTGCCGGAAGACGATCCCTCCGTCCGTTTCAAAAAGCCCGATGTCGCCGTCGTAAAGCTCGGTGCGCCGCCGGAGATATGCCGTGCCGCCCTTTTTGATCCACGGCGCGAGCGAATCGTCCGTGACCGCAACGGCAAAATCGGCGTCCGTGCCCTTCGGCACGGGGATGGAGTCCCAGAGCATGCGCTCACCGCCTTTCGCTTGATCTTTCCTTCAGCATACCGATTCCGGACGGAAAGGTCAAGACGGCAGAAAAAAGAAAAAGCAAAAGTGGCGCTTTCCGTTGCAGATGGCGGGATCGTGTGGTAAAATATATTATCTATACCTATGCGCAATATCAATATGAAAATATAAAGAAGGAATTTAACGATATGGAAAACCGTGAACAGGAGATCCGTCAGGACAGGGAAGACCTGATCGAGGGGCGCAACGCCGTTGCCGAGGCGATCCGCGCCGGGCGGACGATCGATAAAATTTTCGTTGCCCGCGGCGACACCGACCGCACCCTTGCGCGCATTCTCGCCAAGGCGCGGGAAAACGGCATCGTCGTCACCGAGTGCGACCGGCGCAAGCTCGATTCTCTCAGCGCCACGGGCGCGCACCAGGGCATCATCGCGCAGGCGGCAATGCGCGAGTACGCCTCCATCGAGGATATTCTGGAGCGTGCCGCCGAGCGGGGCGAGGATCCGTTCATCGTCGTGTGCGACGAGATCGCCGATCCGCACAATCTCGGCGCGATTTTGCGCACCGCCGAGTGCGCGGGCGTCCACGGCGTCATTATCCCCAAGCGGCGCGCCGCCGGGCTCACCGCCGTGGTGGACAAGGCGAGCGCGGGCGCGGCGGAGCATATGCTCGTCTCGCGCGTGACGAACATCCCCGCGGCGCTCGGTGAGCTGAAGAAAAAGGGCCTCTGGGTCTACGGTACGGCGGCGGACGCTCCCGCCGATCTGTGGCAGACGAAAATGACCGGCCCCGCGGCGCTCGTCATCGGGTCGGAGGGCTTCGGCATGGGCCGCCTCGTTTCGGAGCAGTGCGACTTCACCGTGGGCATCCCCCTGCTCGGCAAGATCACATCGCTCAACGCCTCCGCGGCGGCGGCGATCCTTATGTATGAGGTCGTCCGCCAGCGCAGAGATTCCTGAGACGGAGGGAGCTATGGCAAAACGCGATACAGGCGGCGTTCCCCGGAGCTTCGGCGTGCCGGGCTTCTCGCTCGAGAGCATTCTCGAGGAGTGCCGGGACAAGGCGCCGGAGGAGACCGCCGCGCCGGAAACGGCGGAAACGGAATACCGGCCGGAGACGGAGGGCTATTCCTCCGAGCAGGCAGATTACCCGGCAGAGACGGAGTACGAGGCCGAATATCCGGACGAAGAGGCGGAATACCCCGAATACGAAGAATTTGATACCGGCGCGCCGGAGTATGAGACCGCGCCGGACACCGCGCCGGACGAGCCGGAGGAGACCGGGGAACCGGACGGGCGGTACTATGAGGACGCGCCGGAGCCGGAAGAGGCCGCCGAGGGCGAAATATACGACGAAGGCTTCGAGGACGACGCGGACTTTTACGCCCCGCCCCTTGAAGCGCCGGACGAGCCGGAAGTCTCGGAAGAAGGCGAAGAGCCGGACGAGCCGGAGAGAAAAAGCAGAAAGAAAAAGGGCCTTGGCAGCGTATCCCGCCGCGGGCGGGGCCGCGCGCCGGGGCCTTGGGGCAAGCTCGTGGGGCTTCTCGCCGCGGCGTCGATCCGCCGGGCGAACGATCTCTCCCAGCCGGACCCGGAGCCGGAGGACGTAACGCTTGAAATGCCGCCGCAGCGCGCGGCGAAGCATTATGCCGCGCAGATGCCGAGTCTGCGCCTGCGCTTCTTTGCGGCGGCGGCAGTCTGCGTGCTGCTCGCGTGGATCACTCTTTCGTATGACTTCGGCCTGCCGCTGCCCGGCAGTCTCGGCACGAACGCGAGAGCGACGTCGCTCGTGTGTCTCATCGGGATGCTCTCGGTGATGCTCATCGGACTGGACGTTGTAACGGCGGGCGTCATGGGGCTCATCCGCGGCCGCGCCGGGGCGGAATCCATGATCGTTCTCGCCGCGATCGCCGCGGCGGCGGACGTGATCTATATCGCCGCGAGCGGCGACGGCTCGCACGGCGTCACCTTCGCGGTGATCCCCGCGGCGGCGGTCATGTTCGCGCTGCGCGGCGCGTGGTACAGCTGCCGGGCGTACGCCGATTCCTTCCTTGCCCTGCATCACGCCAAGGACGCCTATGCCGTCACCTCCGAGGTGCTGCCGGGGAAGAAGGAGCGCATCCTCATCAAGTCTCGCCGCTCGTCGGACGGTCTTGTCCGCCGCAGCGAGGAGCCGAGCGGCGCGGAAGCGCTCGCCATGGCGGCGTTTGTGCCGATGGCCGTCGGCTCGCTCGCGCTGGCGCTGGCGCTCTCGCTCGGCGCGCAGGATATGAAGGCGTTTTTCCATCTCTTCTCGCTTATGACGGCGCTTTGCGCTTCCTTCAACTGGACGCTCTCGTTCCCGATCCTTTTCTCCCGCACGGCGCGCCATCTCATGATGCGCGGCAGCGCTCTGGCCGGATGGTCCGGCGCGCGGGATGTCGGCCGGTCGCGCCGGCTCGTGCTCACCGATACCGACATTTTCCCCGAGGACGCCATCGAGATCACGGGCGTGCGCTTTATGGACAAGAGCCGCGCCGCGCAGGTGCTCGGCATCACCGGCAGCATGCTCGATGCGGCAGGGACGGGTCTTGCCGCGCCCTTTGCCGAGCTGATGCGCCGGAAAAACGCCGCCATGCAGACCGTGGAGGATTTCTCCGTCGGCGAGGGCGGCGCGAAGGGTATGGTGCAGGGCGAGGAGGTCCGCATCGGCACGCTCGCGTATATGCATCTGAGCGGCGTGAAGATCCCCGACAAGATCAAGGAGGAAAACGCGCTCTATACCGCCGTATCCGGCGAGCTGGCGGCGGTGTTCCCGCTGCGTTACCGCCCGATGGCGAGCGTGCAGCGTGCGCTGGCCGCTCTGCGCCGCGAGCATCGCAAGCCGATCTTCGCCGTGCGCGACTTTAATCTTGACCCTCTTCTTCTGCAGAAAACGTTCGGCGTATCCGCCGAGGGCTTCCAGTTCCCGTCTTCCGCCGAGCGGTACCGCATTTCCGGCATCCCCGCCTCGGCGGGCAGCCCTGCCGCCGGTGTGATGGCGCAGGACGGTCTCGACACGCTCGTGGACTTTGCCGAATGCGGCACGAAGCTCCATTCCTATGGCCGCGCGTGCGCGTGGTGCTGCGTCATCTGCGCCGCGCTCGGCGCGATCCTTGCGGTGGTTCCGGCATGGCAGGGACTGTGGACGGCAATCGGCGCGGGGCGTGTGCTGCTCTATATGCTCGCGTGGATCATCGTGCCGCTGGCGCTGCGGACGCTGCTGCAAAAATAATTATTGCCAAAAAAACTGTCATAGTGTATAATTTATCCTCGTGGCGCTCCCCTGTTTTTTCGGAAGAATGACAAGGCCGATTCACAGGACAATGAATTAAAGTTTTTTAAGATAATTATAAGGAGAGGACAACCCATGAGCTACACAACCAAGGACATCCGCAATGTCTGCCTGCTCGGTCACGGCGGCAGCGGCAAGACCACCCTTACCGAGAACATGCTCTACCTGACCGGTGCCATCGACCGTCAGGGCAAGGTCAACGACGGCAACACCGTCTGCGACTATGACGCGGAAGAGATCAAGCGTCAGGTAACGATCTCCGCGGCTATCGCTCCCATTTCCTTCGGCGGCAAGAAGATCAACGTGATCGACTGCCCGGGCTTCCAGGACTTCGCCGGTGAAGTCGCCGCCGCGCTGCGCGCGGTCGAGGCGGGCATCATCTTCTGCACCGCGAAGGACGGCCTTTCCGTCGGCGCGGAGCGCAACTGGAAGCTGCTCAAGGCCGCCGGCAAGCCGGTCGCCTTCTACGTCTCCAAGCTCGATGAGGAGCACGGTGATTACTTCGGCGTGCTCGAAGCGCTGCAGGCCAAGTACGGCAGCATCGTCTGCCCCGTGACGATCCCCGCCTCCGACGGTACCGGCGTCATCGATCTCGTGCACAACATCGCGTATGAGACCAACGGCAGCAAGACCGCGAAGGTCGCCGTCCCCGCCGCCGACGCCGGCAAGGCCGAGGAGCTGCGCGAGGCTCTTATGGAGACCGCCGCGGGCGCTACCGAGGAGCTCATGGAGAAGTATTTCGAGGAAATGACCCTCTCCGAGGAAGAGCTTGTCACCGGCATCAAGGCCGGTCTGAAGGACCGCAGCGTCGTTCCCGTGTTCTGCGGCGTCGGTACGACCGGCGTCGGCACGCAGGCTCTGCTGCAGGCCATTCTGGACTATGTCCCCGCGCCCGACGAGGTCGAGGGCATCGATCCCAACGGCCCGACCGCCGGTCTCGTGTTCAAGACCGTGTCCGACCAGTTCGGCAAGTACAACTTCATCAAGCTCGTCAGCGGCAAGCTGACCGCCGATATGTCTCTGCGCAATTCGCGCACCGGCAACACCGATAAGCTCGGCCGTCTGTACACCATGTGCGGCAAGAAGACCACCGAGGTCAAGGACGCCTGCTGCGGCGACATCGTCGCCATCGGCAAGATGGACTGGAAGACCGGCGACACCGTGTGCGACCCGAAGGCCGAGATCGAGCTTCCTGCCATCGAGATCGCGGAGCCCTGCTACTCCATGTGCATCTCCCCCAAGACGAAGGGCCAGGACGACAAGATCGCCAACGGTCTCGCCCGTCTGAACGAGGAGGACATCTCCTTTACGGTCGTCAATAACGCCGAGACCCACCAGATGGTCCTCTCCGGCGCCGGCGATATCCAGCTCGACGTCCTCTGTGCCAAGCTGAAGAGCCGCTTCGGTGTCGAGAGCGAGCTCAAGCCCGCCCGCGTGCCTTACCGCGAGAAGATCAAGGCGAAGGTCGAAGCCCACGGCCGTCACAAGAAGCAGACCGGCGGCAGCGGTCAGTTCGGCGATGTCTGGATCCGCTTCGAGCCCCAGGAGGAGTCTGAGGAAATGATCTTCGCCGAGGAAGTTTTCGGCGGCAGCGTTCCCAAGAACTTCTTCCCCGCGGTCGAAAAGGGCCTGCGCGACGCCGTGCAGAAGGGTGTCCTCGCCGGCTACCCGCTCGTCAACCTCAAGGCTACGCTGTACGACGGCTCCTATCACCCCGTTGACTCCAACGAAATGGCGTTCAAGACGGCGGCGCAGCTCGCCTACAAGGACGGCATCCCCCGCGCGAAGCCGACCATTCTCGAGCCCATCGGCCTGCTGAAGGTCACCATTCCCGACGCGAACCTCGGCGATATCATGTCCGATATCTCCTCCAAGCGCCGCGGCACGGTGCTCGGCATGACCGCCGAGGACGGCATGCAGATCGTTGAGGCCGAGGTCCCCATGGCCGAGATGAGCTCCTACACGATCGACCTGCGCTCCATGACGCAGGGCCGCGGCTCCTTCACCTGCAAGTTCGTGCGCTACGAAGAGGCCCCCGGCAACGTCCAGCAGAAGGTCATCGAGGAAGCCAAGGCTCTCGCCGACGCCGAGTAATTCCCCAATCCAACACAAAAAGAGGCGGCTCTCGGAGCCGCCTCTTTCGTATGCAATAAAAGCCTCGCAGAGAGAGGTTAATATCAAAGGGGAGTCCCGCTGCGCGGGACTCCCCTTTGAGGGCGTTAGCCCTTCATATCCATGAGCTTCTGCTTGAGTTCGCCCTCGATGCGGCCAAGCTCTTCCTCGGCCTGGGCGCGGCGGGTGCGGCCGTCGTCCTGGATCTGGCGGACTTCCTCGAGCGTGGCGATGAGGTGCTCGTTCGTCTTCTTGAGCGTCTCCAGATCAACGATGCCGCGCTCGGACTCCTTCGCAACCTCGACCGAGCCGGTGTGCAGCGCCTCGGCGTTGCTCAGCAGGAGCCGGTTCGTCACATCGGAAACGGCGCGGGAGGCTTCCATCGCCTGCTTGGAGTGGTACATGCTCAGCCCCAGCACCATCTGGCTCTTCCAGAGGGGGATGGTGTTCACGATGGCGGTCTGGATCTTCTCGGTCATGAGAAGGTCGTTGTTCTGGATCATGCGGATCTGCGGGGACATCTGCAGGGAGATCGTGCGGGTCAGCTCCAGATCATGCAGCTTCTTCTCAAAGCGGCCGATGAGGTTCGTGAAATCGTTCACGGCCTGCGCGTCCTCGGGCAGACCGGACTTCTCCGCCTTCGCGCGCAGCTCGGCGAGATCCTTTTCGCGCAGCTCCTGCACGCGGAGCTTGCCCGCGATGATGTACATCGTGAGCTCCTTGAAATACGCCTGATTGAGCTCGAACATGCGGTCGAGCGAGGCAATGTCCTTCGCGAGGACGACCTGGTGGTTCTGCAGCTGCTGGGTGATCTTGTCCACGTTGATCTCGGCCTTGTCGAACTTTGCCTTCGTTTCCTCCATGGAGCGGGAGGCCTTTTTGAAGAGACCGCGGAGACCCTTCTTCTGCTCGGCTTCGTCGTAGTCGAGATCCTTCAGCTCCACGACGAGGCTCGTGAGCATGTCGCCGACCTCGCCCATGTCCTTCGTGCGCACCTTGCCGAGCGCGGCGCCGGAGAAATCGGCGATGTTCTTCTGCGCGGCGGCGCCGTAGGAAAGAACAAGATTCGTATCGGTCACGTCGATCTGCTTGGCAAACTCGCGCACGGCGGCCTGCTCCTCGGGGGAGAGACGGTCAATGTCGAGCTTTTCCGGCTCAACGGCGGGCTTTTCCTCTTCAACAACGAGCTGCGGAGCGGCGGGGGGTTCCTGCGCGGCGGCCTGCGTGGGATTGAGCGTCAGGGAAGGGACGTAAGTTTTTTCATCCATGGGAGGTGCTTCCTTTCATCGTTTGTTCGGAGCTTGTATCGGATGCGGGAGCGGGCGCGGCCTCGGCTGCGCTCTGCTGCTGTTCGTACTGCTTCATGAAATCCTTGATATCGAGATACCCCTTGCCGCCGAGCCCTTCGCGGGCGAGCATGGTGTTCATGGTGTCGATGTCCATCTGGATATCGGCGGCCTGATTGGCAAAGAGCGCGTCGAGCTGCTTTTTGTAGGCCGCGATCGTCGTATCGAGCATTTCCTCAATGCGCTGCATCGAGCCGGTGATGTTCTCTCCGCCGAACTCCTGCGCGCTCATGCGGTCGTAGGCGTTGAGCAGGCGGATCGTAGTGGGGAGATAGAAGTCGAGAAACTTCCGGATCTGCGGCACATCGGCGGGATCGTCGATAGCGTCGCGGATGATCTTGTCGGAAACGCTCATCAGCTCGTTGATCCGGCTGCGGATCTCCGGGTTGGGGATGGAGGCGTACAGCCGGCCCATCTCCTTGAGCGCCGTGCGCCCCTCCTGAATGACGGCCTGCACCTCGGGCGAGTAGGGGCTCGGCTCGGCGGCGGGCGCTTCCTGCGCGGCGGGCTTTTCCGGTTCGGGCGTTACTTCCGTGTACTGCACGGGGATCGCTGCCTGCTCGTCCTTCCTCTTTTCCGCCTTCCGGTGCAGCGCGTTGGCCGCCCACACAGACGCCATAATGGCGAGACCGGCGGCGATCAGCCCGCCGGACAGCCGGAGGACCGGAAGAATGAACGCAAAAAATACCCATATAAGAACGATCGTGCCGACCGGCCCGATGCCGCGGCGACGCTTTCTCCGCATAAAACCGCCTCCTTCGAGAATCACACTACATTTTACATGGATTCGCCTTTTCCGTCAAGCACAGTTGTATATCTGTTCACTTGAATTATGAGGCGGTTTGGTATATAATACAAGTTGGCCCGGTAGGCGCACAGCCGGGAGACACCGGACGGCCGGTGTCCCCCGTATCGAAAAAGACAGTGCTCGAGCCTCTGCCCGCAACCATACTTATGCCGGGGGACGACCCCGCGACACATACCGGAGGAATACCGCCATGCTGAAGATCGCCCCGTCCATCCTGTCCGCCGATTTCGCCCGTCTGGGCGAGGAGATCGAATCCGTCCGGCAAGGCGGCGCGGACTGGATCCACTATGACGTGATGGACGGCGTCTTTGTCCCGAACATCTCCATCGGCCTTCCCGTGCTCGCCTCGGTGCGGAAGGCGACCGATATGTTCCTCGATGTCCACCTTATGATCGAAAAGCCCGTGCGCTACGCCAGACGCTTCTGCGACGCGGGGGCCGATCTTGTAACGGTACACGCGGAAGCCGACACGCCGGAGAATATCACGGCGGCCATTGCCGAGATCAAGGCCGCAGGGAAAATGGCGGCCGTGGCGCTCAAGCCCGCAACGGCGGCGGAGGCGGTGCTCCCGTGGCTCGATACGCTCGACATGGTGCTCGTGATGACGGTCGAACCGGGCTTCGGCGGGCAGAAGTTCATGGCGGATATGCTGCCGAAGATCGAAACGATCCGCGCTTGGATCACGGAGCGCGGCCTTTCCTGCGCGCTCGAGTGCGACGGCGGCATCGACGCGAACACCGCGCCGCTCGTGAAGGCGGCGGGGTGCGATGTGCTCGTGGCGGGCAGCGCCGTTTTCGGCAGGGCGGATCGCGCCGCGGCCATCTCTTCGATCCGAAACGCCTGATTTTTCAAGGAGTGTAATATAGTATTATGGCATCGTTCTTTCCGGCGGCTATGGAAAATCTCATCGACGGCTTCGCCTCGCTCCCCGGCATCGGGCGCAAAAGCGCGCAGCGGCTGGCGTTTCATGTGCTCTCGCTCCCGCAGGAGGAAGCGGACCGCTTTGCCAACGCTGTGCTCGAAGCGAAGAAGAGCGTCCATACCTGCCCGGTGTGCCAGAACCTGACGGACGGCGAGCTCTGCCCGGTGTGCGCGTCCGACAGCCGGGACAAAACGACGATCTGCGTCGTATCCGAGCCGCGCGATGTGCTCAGCATCGAGCGCAGCCGGGAATACCACGGCGTATACCATGTGCTCCACGGCGCTCTCTCGCCGATGAACCGCGTCGGGCCGGACGATCTGCGCATCCGCGAGCTTCTCGAGCGCGTGGCGCAGGGCGGGGTGGAGGAGGTCATCCTCGCCACGAACCCCGACACCGAAGGCGACGCCACGGCGATGTACCTCTCGCGCCTTTTGAAGCCCTTCGGCATCCGCATCACGCGCCTCGGCTTCGGCGTGCCGGTCGGCTCGAATCTCGAATACGCGGACGACGCCACCATGCTCAAAGCGCTCGAAGGCCGCCGCGAAATGTAACGGAGGTATAAACCTCCCCAACTGCGAACATAATCCGGTAAGGGCGCGGCCCGTCCGGATACATATCTAAATCTATCTAACAGGAGTAACTATTATTTTATGGCACAAAAACTGAAGATCATTCCCCTTGGCGGTCTCAACGAGATCGGCAAGAACCTCACGGCGTACGAGTACGGCCGGGACATCATAGTCGTGGACTGCGGCATGGGCTTCCCGGACGACGATATGTACGGCGTGGATGTTGTCATTCCCGACGTGAGCTATCTTGTGAAGAACAAGGGCCGCATCCGCGGTGTGTTTCTCACGCACGGCCACGAGGACCACATCGGCGCGCTGCCGTATGTGATGGACCGGATCAACCCGCCCATCTATACGACGCGCCTGACCGCGGGGCTTGTGCAGCTCAAGCTGCAGGAGCGCGGCCTGCTCGATAAAACGAAGATCGTCACCGTTGAGGCGGGCGAGACGATCTCCGCCGGGTGCTTCAAGGTGGAGTTCATCCATGTGAACCACTCGATCGCCGATTCCGTGGCGTTTGCGATCAAAACGCCGATCGGCACCGTTGTCCAGACCGGCGACTTCAAGATCGACGTCACGCCCCTGCAGGGCGAGATGACCGATCTCACGCGCTTCGGCGAGCTGGGGCGCGAGGGCGTGCTCGCGCTGCTCATGGACTCCACGAACGTGGAGCGCCCCGGCCACTCGCTCTCCGAGAGCAAGGTGCATGACCGCTTCGACCAGCTCTTCAAGGACTGCGACAAGCGCATCATCGTAACGACGTTCGCCTCGAACGTGGACCGCATCCGGCAGATCATCGATCTCGCCGTCAAGTACAAGCGCAAGGTCGGCATCACGGGGCGGAGCATGGAAAACGTGGTGAAGCTCTGTGTGGAGCTCGGCTATATGAAGGTGCCGGACGGCATTCTTGTGGACATGAAGCGCATCGGCTCCGTGCCGCGCAACAAGCTCGTCATTCTCTCCACCGGCAGCCAGGGCGAGAGCATGTCCGCGCTCTACCGTATGGCGTTTTCCGAGCATAAGCAGGTGGACATCGGCTCGGGCGACCGCGTCATCATCTCCGCGAGCGCCATTCCCGGCAACGAGACGACGATCTCCCGCGTTATTGACGAGCTCTTCGCCAAGGGCGCGGAGGTCATCTACGAGCGCGGCACCGATCTGCACGTATCGGGCCACGCCTGCCAGGAAGAGCTCAAAATGATGTACGCGCTCGTAAAGCCGAAGTTCTTCATCCCCGTGCACGGCGAGCGCCGCATGCTCCACAAGAGCGGCGATATGATCGTGGGTATGGGTCACGACCGCCGGAACATCATCATCGGCGAGAACGGCAGAGTCATTGAGCTGACCGCCAAATCCGCCAAGCTCGGCGCGACCGTCCCGTCCGGCCGCGTGCTCGTGGACGGCATGGGCGTCGGCGACGTCGGCACTGTGGTGCTGCGCGACCGCAAGCTCCTTGCCGACGAGGGCATGGTCGTCGTCGTTATGACGCTCTCGGCGGAGAACGCGCAGCTCATCTCCGGCCCGGACATCATCAGCCGCGGCTTTGTCTATGAAAAGGAAAACGACAAGCTCATCGACGAGCTGCGCCGCGTGGCGATGGAGAGCATCGCCTACTGCGAGGATAACGGCATCACCGACTGGGCAAGCATCAAAAGCCGCGTGAAGTCCGGCCTTTCCGGTTATCTCTTCAAAAAGACCCGCCGCAGCCCGATGATCCTGCCGATCATCATGGAAGTCTGAAAGGCTCCCTTGTGCAAAGGGAGCTGTCAGCGAAGCTGACTGAGGGATTGTCGTTTTGCAGAAACCGCAGTTTACAATCCCTCCGTCTCGGCTGACGCCGAGCCACCTCCCTTTACACAAGGGAGGCACTGTAAGGAATCCCGCAGCGGTTGGGATCAGACATCAAATAAAAAGAAAAGGAGACTATCGCCATGGCTCTGCCGTACTGCATCCCGTATTTCGACGCTCACTGCGACACTCTGACGAAGTTCAATTCCCTGCGCCAGAGCAGCCGGAACCACATCGATCTTCTGCGTCTGCATCACTACGCCCCCGCCGCGCAGGTCATGGCGATCTGGGCGCCGCCGGGCTTTGACGGCCCCACGGCGTTCCGCCGCATCATGCTCACCGTTGAGCGCGAGCTGAAGGAAAACCGCGATCTCGCCGCGCTCTGCACGAGCGTTGCGGAGGCTGACGCCGCCGCGAAGGACGACATGGTCGCCGTGTTCCTCTCGGTCGAGGGCGCCAATCTCCTCCGGTGCAGCGTCGCGGGTCTGCTCGACGGCTACCGCCGCGGCGTGCGCATGGTGACGCTCTGCTGGAACAAGGATAACCGCCTGTGCGGCTCGGCAATGGATACCGGCGCGGGCCTGACCGCCGACGGCGTCCGCTTCGTGAACACCTGCTGGGAAAAGGGCGTCGCGGTCGATCTCTCCCACGCCTCGGAAAAAACGTTCTGGGACGTGATGCGCATTGCGAAGCGCCCGGTGCTGTGCAGCCACTCGAACGCGAAGTCCGTGTGCGACCATCCGCGCAATCTGACCGACGCGCAGATCAGCGCCATCGTCCACAATGAGGGCGTCATCGGGCTGAATCTCTGCCCCGGCTTTCTCGGTCTCGGGCGGAATATGGACGCCGTGCTCGCGCACATCGACCATTTCCTCTGCATGGACGCGCGCGAAAATCTCTGTCTCGGCACCGATTTTGACGGCATCGAGTCGCTGCCGGAGGGCATCACCGGCGTGGAGAGCATGGAAGAGCTGTATGAGCAGATGCTCGCGCACCGCTTCAGCGAAGCGCTCGTGCAGGATATCTTCTTCCACAACCTCCACCGGTTCCTGGGGGAAGCGCTGTGAACATACAGATCTTCGGCAAAAGCAAATGCTTTGACACGAAAAAGGCGGAGCGGTACTTTAAAGAGCGCCGCATCAAATACCAGTACATCGATCTCAACCGCTACGGCATCAGCCGCGGCGAGCTGCAAAGCGTGAAAAACGCCGTGGGGCTTGAGGATCTCATCGACGAAAAGCACCCGGACGCGGCGCTGCTGCGCTATCTCGCCCGCGCGGACGATAAGCTCGAGCGCATTCTGGAAGACCCCACGCTTTTGAAAACGCCCGTTGTCCGCAACGGAAAACAGGCCACCGCCGGGTACTGCCCGGACGTGTGGAAGCAATGGGAATAAAGCCGTATGCCCCCGGAAAAAACCGGGGGCATATCTTTTTTAAAATGATATGGCAGTAATTTAAAATAAATATATTAAGAAAGGAAAAAGCCAGAATTTTGCCAAAAAATGCCGGTGCCAAACCTTGACTTTTCCAAGACACCCGGTATAATTTATTTAGAATTGAATATGGATCTATCGGACAGGTAGCCGTTTGCTGTAAAGGCTTTCTTGAAAGTCAGGCGGCGGTGAAAAAGGAAAGGGGTGCGAATCCCCTGCACGCACGGTACTGTATGCGCGAGTCCGGATCGAAGCGGCGGAGAGCCGCAGGGACGAAAGTCCGCCATTTCGGGGCAACCAGCCTCGGGAGAAGGTAGATTCCGGACGAGGAAAAGAAAAACTTTTCACGCAGCGCGAGCCAGGAGAATTACCAAAGTCCGGAACCCAAGACAGCGGGCGAGCTCTCCGTATGTTTTTACTGATTGCAGATCCGCCAACGACTCTCCCTATGGGGGCAGTTCAGTTAACTGAACTGCGTCCGGCCTATAGGGTGTCCGTTGGCGTTCCTTTTGCGCACAAACAGCCCTCTGTCTTATCGACGGAGGGCTGTTTTTTGTCAAAACGGCGCTCGGAAAAAAGGAGATGAAGATCGGAATGACGACAGCGATGCCGGACGAAATGACGAAAACCGTTCCGCCGGAGCAGACGGAACAGGACGAGGAGATCCTGCGCCTGATCCGCGAGCTGGGTTACGGCAAGATCGTGATCACGGTGAAAAACGGCCAGCCCGTCCACGCGGAACTCCAGAAGAGTGTTCTTCTTTAAGGAATGATCGTATGAGAAGGAATTTACAAAAAACACTGGCGCTGCTTCTTTCGGCGGCGATGCTCGCGGCAGTTTCGCCGGCTGCGCTGGCGGCCGACGCCGATGAACCGGCGGCGACGGCGGCTGCGGAACCTACGCCGGAGATAACGCCGAGGCCGGAAGCGTTCCCCAAACCGGAGAAGACATCCGCACCGAAGGAGACCCCCGCGGCGGAGGACGTCCCGGAAACCGAAGAAGCGTCCGGGCCGGAGAAAATGCCCGAACCGGAGGTAACCCCGGAACCGACGGAAGCCCCGGAGCCGACGGAAACGCCGGAACCGGCGGAAACGCCCGAACCGACGGAAACGCCCGAACCGACGGAAGCCCCGGAGCCGACGGAAACGCCCGAACCGGCGGAATCCCCGGAACCGACGGAAACCCTGGAGCCGACCGAATCCCCGGAACCGACGGCAACGCCCGAACCGGAACTTGAAGCTCTCGAAACGCGCGAGACCGCCGTGGAGCCGAGCGAGTATTTTCCCGTCCTTACCGAGGGACTCCCGTTCCCGCAGGCACTGGACGCTCTCCTTGACGGCCTTGTGCAGACGCTCGTGCTGACCGAAGCGGAACAGAGCGCCGAGAAAGAGATCGAAGAGATAACGCTCGCCTACGGAAACGGTACGCTCACCGACAACATGGACGCGCTGCCGTTCATCGCCGCGGCGTTCGCCGCGAAGACCGGCAAAACGGCGGACGAGCTGACGGAGGCCGATCTCACGGCAAAGGAGCTCTCCGTGCTCCGCACGGTGTTCGGCGCTATGAGCGCCGTTTCCTGCACGCTCATGGAAACGGACATGACCGACGGCACGCTCAATGATGAGACCGGCGAGCCGAACGTTATAAAAACGAAGTATGCGCTTTCTTTTAAGATATTGCTCTCGCGCAGCGCATCGGCGCTTCTCGTGACCGCGGAAGAGCAGGAGCGCTATCAGGCGCTGTGCACCGGGGATGAGTGGGACAAGCTCCTCTCTCTCTGGCGCGGGTACGGCTGGGTCGAGTCTGGCGCGGGGGAGAGGGTATATACGCTCCGCGAGGATGTGGTCCGTCTCGCGCTCGCGCAGCAGGGAAGGATCGAATATCTCTGGGGCGGCAAGTATAACAACCTGGGCCGCAGCCCCTTCTGGGGCTTCCCGCAGCAGAACGAGAACGGCGAAATATTCACCGACGGTCTGGACTGCTCCGGCTTTGTGACGTGGGTGCTGCTCAACGCCGCCGGGACGGTCGAGGCGCTTCCCACCATCGGCGAGGGGACGAGCGCGCAGCGTCTTGCGTGCGAAGCGATAACGCGCGAAGAGCTGCGGCCCGGCGATCTCGTCTTCGGCGGCGAGGGCACGGCGGAAACCGACCACGTCGGCATCGTGACGGGCTTTGCGGACGATGGGCGCGTGCTCATGTGCCACTGCATGCGCGGCGGCGTCACGGTCTCCTATGCCGAGGATTTCGGCATGGATAACTATTACCGCCCCGCGGCGTACTATGCGGCATACGAAACGCCTGAAACTCTGCCGGAGATATCCGTGACGGAATACGCCGGGAGCGAGGACGGTGCGGTGTATCTCGTGAAGGTCGCGGCCGAGCCCGGCACGCGCTGCCGCTGGACATTGGACGGCGCGGAAATGCTCTACTCGGAAACCTACGGCGCGTGGTGCGCGCTGACAACGGCCAACGATGCGGCGGCGCGCGTTTCCCGCGTGCGGTGCAGCGGCGGCAGCGATACGGTCTGCTACGACGGGGACGTGAACGGCTCCGGCGTTACGGAGATCAATGACGCGCAGAGGATCTATTCCATCAGCTGCGGACAGCAGCGCTTCGAGACGAAGAACGCCGAAGCCTGGCTGAAGGCCGATCTGAACGGTGACGGGAGGATCACGGCGGAAGATGCCTCGGAGATTCTGCGCTTGATATAAATATAAAAGGTAAGTTCAAGGAATCATCGGAAAGGAAGGGAAAAAACCAATGCAAACGGGTAAGAAAGGTCTTGCACTGCTTCTCGCGCTGCTGATGGTGTTCTCGCTGCTGCCGGTATCGGCGCTCGCGGCGGACGGATGCCTCACGACGACGGATGCGGGCAAAACCTTTGCAGCAAAGCAGGGAGAGAACCTTACGGTTCAGCTTGCGCAGTATTTCACCGACAGCGAAGGCCATACGCTGACCTATACGCTGGACAACGGCAATTACGGCGAGCATACCCAAATCGCCGAGGTCGATGGGCAACAGTGTCTCTCGTTCACGAACTCCGCCATGGGCACGTATACTCCGACTGTCACGGCGGCGTGCTCCAACGGCGAGACGGCCAGCGTGCAGCTCACGATCACCGTCACGGAGGCCCCGAAGGGCGACGAGAGCCAGTACCGCTACGATGAGTCGCGCGCCGATTCGGTCACGGTGTATGTGACGATCTCGAGCGACGGCATGCCTGTTCAGGGCAAGGACGGCACGCCCATCTCGCATCTTGAGGTGACCGTCCCGTACTTCGATCTGGCCAATCAGGATCTTGGCGCGTATTACCGTTACCACACGGAAAACGGCTCGGGCAAGTATGTGGATGAGAAGATCGTCGAGCGTCCGACGGCGCTGCATCTGTATCTTTACATGATTGGCGTATACTATCTCGGGCTGAAGCCGGCGGAGGTCACGAGCGGCAGCACGAAGATCGTCGACCACGCCGGCGGCGCCGGTGTCTCGTGGATAAGCGGCGAGAAGGCGTATGACGATACGAACGCTGCTCTCAGTCTCTCCGGCAGCGCCACGTCCATGTACATGGAGAATTTCTGGGGTCACGACCAGAATCTCATGTACTACCGCAACCATATCTATCCTCTGATGAGCGCGGGCTGGGGTTCGACGGCGGACTACATCCTCCTCTCGGACGGCGACACGATCGACGTCGCCATGTTCAGCAACTGGAGCTTCTGGTCGGACGGCGGCGCGTTCGCGCGCTTCGATCAGGATGCCTACAGCGTTGCGCCGGGCGGCACGGTCAGCTTTTCCACGCTCAAGTATGACACCAAATCCGTCTCCGACGGCGGCAGCGATATGTTCACCGCCGTGACCGGCATGGATGTCGGCGTTTACGACGAGAATATGACGCTTCTGGACGTTGTTTCGCCCGAGCAGGACGGCGGCAGCAGCTACGCCTATACGTTTAAAAACGCTGGTACGTATTACCTGATGGCGATGGACACGAATTGCTGCACGACCGACGCGCGCCTTGCTCCCGCGACGGCGAAGGTCACCGTTGGCAGCAGCTCGAAGCCCTTCGACCCGGCGGAGCATTATAAGAACTTCGATTTTGCCTCCATCACGCTCGACGAAGAGGGCACGCAGTATATCTACAACATCGAAGAGAGTTCGATTTATGTAGAGCATTTCCAGGTTCCGGGCGATAAGAAGCTCTACACGGTGACCGTTCCGGAAGGCACGGACTATGTATACGTCAATTACCCGGCGGACTTTAAATATACGCCCCTGAGCTATTGCGCTCTGTTTGATACCACAGGCACTGTTAACGGCTACGACTGTCCTGGCTTTGAACTGCTGGACAACGCCTCCGGCGGCAAGACGCTGAAGCTCCCGGTCCCGTATCTTGTTGAGAACAGCCGGTACTTCGCTGCCGAAGAGAAGAGCTACGATTACTTCAACTGCTTCGGCTTTGTGTATGGCGACAACACGCCCCCCAGCACCGGCGATGATGCGGCTGTCACGGGCGTGAAGCTTGACCAGAACACCCTCACGGTCGAGCGCGGCAAGACCGCGCAGCTCACCGCCACGGTGGAGCCGGCCACGGCCAACAACCAGAACGTGACCTGGCAGAGCAGCAGCATGAAGGTCGCCACCGTCAGCAGGAAGGGCGTCGTCACCGCGCTCAGCGAGGGCACGGCGACCATTACCGTCACCACGGCGGACGGCGGCTACACGGCCCAATGCACCGTCACCGTCACCGACCCGAACAAGCCTGCGGTCGCGGCGGACGGCTATTATGAGATCGCAAACGGCGCGCAGCTCCAGTGGTTTGCCAACGAGGTCAACGCCTCGAAGGATAACGCCGCGCTCAACGCCCGTCTGACGGACGACATCGATCTCAGCGGCATCTGCAGCTCGGCGAACCCGTGGACGCCGATCGGCGATCACGCGAATAACAGAATATACAGCGGCACTTTTGATGGCCAGGGCCACAAGATCACCGGTTTGTATCTCAAGGGCAACGCCTCGAACTATACGAACGGCAACACCTATTACATCGGCCTCTTCGGCGAGTGCGACGGCGTGACGATCAAGAACCTCTCGGTCTACGGCACGGCGATGGCCGTGACCCGCATGGTCGGCGGTCTTGCCGGACGCACGTGCGGCGTTTCCACGCACCGCCGTTCCACTGTCGAGAACTGCCACAACTATGTGACTCTCACCGGCTCTGCGACAAACGATGATATTTTCTCCCACGGCGGTCTTGTCGGCAGCGCACAGGAGACCGACTTCATCGGCTGCTCCAACGAAGTGGACATCACCGGCTATCAGGGGCAGGTCGGCGGCATCGTCGGCAATACCGGCATCGGCGGCGTAACGCTGACGAACTGCTGGAACAGCGGCCACGTCCATCTGCGCGGCTACAAGAGCACGTTTGAGGGCGTCGGCGGTCTTGTCGGCAGCGGCAGCAACACCCTGACGCTCACGAACTGCTACAACACCGGCGCGGTGGACTTCTATTACCGAACCGCGGCGGAAAAACAGTATGTCGGCGGTCTTGTCGGCTGCTTCGGTGATTCCTATGGGACGCAAACGCTCACCATGACCGGCTGCTACAGCACCGGCAAGATCAGCGGCGACAAAGCCGATGAAGCTCTCATGGGCGCTCTTGTCGGAGGCACGAAGAGCGGCACGAGCAACAAAGTCGAAGTCATTGCCGCGAACGCCTATTATCTCGAAGGCACGGCGGCGGTCTCCGGCGTGGAGAGCGGCGCGGCAGCCTTCACCGCCGAAGAGGGGCTCAGCGCCTCCCAGCTCGGCGAGGGCTATGTGGATAGCTGCCCGGCCCCCGTGCTCAGCGGCCAGACCGTGGTCGAGCATGCGGACGCGGACGGCGACGGCAAGTGCGATACCTGCGGCAAGCAGCTCGCGGAGATCGCCGTGCCGACGCGCAAAGCGGATTATCCGGCCGATACCAGCGACAAGGCGCAGATCGGCAAGGCCTATGTCCTCAGCGATCTGCAGGCCAACAAGATCTTCGATCCCGCAGAAGGCCAGACGCTGTCCTACAAGAACTACTACTACGAGCGCTCCGCCGACGGTGGCGCGACCTGGAGCGCAAAGCAGACCTTCCCCGAGGCCCTCTTCGGCATGACGACCATCCAGATCACGGAAAACGAAGCCGGAACGTACATCTACCGCTTCTACGCCTCGCACGACGGCGAGCACTTCTCCAAGGACACCTGGACGCTCACTCTCACCGTAGAGGAAGCGCCGAAGCTGAACTTCTCGTTCTTTGTCGGCAAGGACTATACCGGCAATTACCCCGTTATCAAGCTCTACAATGTCACAACTGACGAGGAAGGCAACGAGGTCCTCGGCGACGAGATTACGAACGTGTTCCTCTACAGCGACTTCACGAGCACGCTGCCCGAGGGCGAGACCAAATACGATCCCGCGCAGGGCAAGCTCGTTAACAATTACCAGATGTTCTATGCCAGCCTCACCGCGGGCCGCTATGCTTACCGCGCGTTCGCCAAGAACGCCGATACCGGCGCATACGACATCGCGCTCGGCGGTATGACGCTTGACCTGCCGACCGACAAAAACGTTGACGGCGGCGCGGGCGGCGGCACGAGCATCTATCTCCAGTGCAACTCGTTCTACACGAACTCGAAGAAGACGGACAACACGTACTTCACGGCGGACGAATACCACGTCAAACTGGACTGCCCAATTATGGGCACGACCGCTGCAATGGGCACGCCTTACACCAAGAGCAGCTACGCCTACTACCCGACGGTGCTCTACGCCGCGGGCAACGCCTGCCTCTACAACGCGTATGCCTATCCCGATATCGACGGCTATATGTTCACGCAAGCCATCAACCAGACGTTCCGCGCCGGCTACTCCGCCGGTACAAAGTCCCTCACGATCAACACGGCAATCGTCCTGACCGTCACCGTGCCGCAGAACGCGGCGTTCGGCCTGTACTTCCAGTGGAACAACTTCAACACCACCGAAGTTGAGCCCGACGGCAGCTGGAAGCTCAACGACGACGGCACGATGTATGCGCAGTACACCATTTCCAAAGGCAACGGCAACTACACGTGGCGTCTGAGCGACGATACCCACGTCACGCAGGCCGGCTGGCTCCCGAGCCTGAGCGAGAGCACGGACGCGAGCTTCTCCTTCGATGAGAACGCCGCGACGAACCGTGTCTCCCACGATTTCAGCCGGCTCGGTTCGCAGACGGCCAAACGCGACGAGGCCGACCTACAGGTGAACCTCGATCCCTCCGGCTATGAGGCCATTTCCGGCACGACGCGCGTGCGCGCCTACCGTCACTGGCAGCTCATCAACTCCGACGCCGGAAACATCATGGTCGAGCCGGACTTCCACTGGAACCTTGAGACCGGCGACGCCTCGATCCAGACCGTGAACGGCGGAAACACCACCGCGAACTGGGCGGACGTTACCCCCGGCACGGAAGACTCCATCATCACCGTTTACTATGACAGCGTTGACGTGAACCACGGCAGCTACGGCACGCACGGCGGTTACTATCCTGCGACGCAGCCGCAGCGCATCGGCGTCATCGTTGTCGGCGGCACGGGCGTGGCCCACGGCACCGCGGATGCGGATGTGGACTTCAACATGGCTCCGGGCACCACGACGACCCGCTCCATGGATTGGGACTACAACTACGACACCTGGTTCTACGGCGCGAACGAGGCCGACCCGGCGCTCGACTTTGCCGTCACCGCCACCGGCGATGTGACCGTTGAATACGCCTTCGTCACCGCGGACAACGCCATGAACCGCATCCGCACCGAGTTCGCCGCCATCGAAGCGGGCGGGGACGGACGCTACACCGTGCCTCTTGCTAAGTTCGGCGAGATCGGCAACGGCATGGGCGGCACCGTCATCATCAAGATGACCGACGATACCGGCGTGAGCTACCGTCTCGTGCGCGTGGCGAAGGTCACCGTCTCCGCCGAGAACGTCTCCCACCCGGAGGAAGACATCATGCCCGGCGATCAGGTCAAGCTCACCTTCAGCGGCATGTTCCGCGCGGTGAACAAGATCTCCGGCATCTTCAACCCGACGACCTTCAAGCCGACGTACTACGCCGGTGAAACGAAGTTCGAGGGCACGCTCGGCCAGTATCAGAAGATGGACAACGCCTCCGTTACCGTGACCATCCCCACGGACGTGGAGTTCGCCGAGGGCGCGGAGACGGCAACGTACAGCTTCACCAACGGCTATACCTTCGGCAGCATGTACTCCGCGGCCAACCCGTTTGCGTTCCTTTACAATATGACCGACGCCGGCGTCGGCACGAACTTCAACGCTGTGACCGTTACCTACTATATGAACCACTACGCGGACGCAGCCGTCACCGTGCACCGCAAGGTGACCTACGATACGAAGCTCGTCGTTCCCGATGCCTCCGGCAATGCGGTCGAGGGCGTCAAGATCACGCTGACCGGCTCGGACGGCAAGGCCGTCGAGACCAATGAGAACAACCGCTACACGCTCGGCTACGGCGATTACACCTATGTTCTTACCAAGGACGGCTATGTTGTCACGCGCGGCGCCTTCTCGCTTGGCAGCGCCGATGCGGAGAAGATCAAAGACGGCATCCTCACCGTCACGACCGCGGCGTTCCTCCCGGCGGGCGAAAACGCCTGGGACGGCACGGCGAAGACCGAGCCTGCGAAGGACGCCGACGGCGTTTACCAGATCGGTACGGCCTCCGAGCTCGCGTGGTTCGGCGCGAACGGCAGCAATGCCTCGGCGGTGCTCACCGCGGACATCGATCTCGCGGGCTACGACTGGACGCCGCTGAATAAGTTCTACGGCAGCTTCAACGGCGACGGCCACACCATCCGCAACCTCTATATCAACAGCGCGAGCTACCCGGTCGGCCTGTTCGGTTATGTGAAAACCGGCGCTTCCGTCACGAAGCTCGGCATCACCGGCAATGTGACGACGACCAACAAGTCCTATGGACAGGCAGGCGGCATCGCGGGCTACATGGAGAGCGACACCTCCGTTACGAAGAGCTGGAGCTCCGTGAACGTCACGTGCGGTAAGCACGGCGGCGGCATCGCAGGCTACACGGCCGGCGGTTCGGCCATCACCGACTGCTACGCCACCGGCACGATCCGCACCATCTCCGCGAACGAGTGCTATCTCGGCGGTATCTGCGGCTCGTACTTCAGCAACACCGACGGCGCGACGATCACCAACTGCTACAGCACCTCCACCGTCATCGGCTCGGGCGGCAACGCCTCCTATGTCGGCGGCCTGTCCCCGATAAAAGCGGAAGCGAACTATGTCAACAGCTACTATCTGGAAGGCGCCGTTTCCGGCGCGAGCCCGAAGTACGGCATCACCGGCCTCGGCACCGCCAAGACCGCGGATGAGCTCAAGGCCCTGGCCGCCACGCTCGGCGGCAGCTTCGCCGGGGACAGCGAAAACATCAACGGCGGTTACCCGATCCTCGCGTGGCAGGGCGCAAAGCAGCCTCTCGCGGGCGACGTGAACGCCGACGGCACGGTCGATGTGACTGACGCCGGGCTTGTGTACAATTATTCCATCGGCGCGGGTGAACTCACCGAAGCGGAGCTTATCCTTGCGGATATGGACGGCGACGGCCATATCACCGCGAAGGACGCAGCGATGATCTACGTGATCATCGCCGCGCCTCTCGCGGCCGTGACGGAATAAACCGGACGACAAACAGGAGGACGATATGAAAAAAATCTTTTCGCTTGTCCTTGTTCTGGCTCTGACGCTGGCGCTGGGTATCCCGGCGCTGGCGGCGGAAGCCGATGAGACGGCGGTGCCGGAGATCACTCTCTCGGCAGACGCGGAGAAGGTCCCGGCCGGAAAAACGGTCACGCTGACGCTCTCTCTCACCGGCGAACTGAAGGACATCAACAGCTTTGAGTATTACATCCGCTATGATCCCGCGGTCGTTGAGCTGGCCGAAAGCAAGGCGGGCGCGGCGAGCGATCTCACGAAGATCGGCACGCCCCCCGAGGCGAACTACAAGACCGGCGAGGAGGACACCTCCAGGGCCGTCACGGTCAGCGCCGTGAAGCTCGCGGATACCGGCGTGTTCTCCATGACCGGGGGCACGGTCGCTGAACTGACGTTCACCGTGAAGGCCGACGCTGCAACCGGCGCTTCCGCCGGGTTCACGCTCGAAAAGGTCGCCGTGTGCGATAAGACGTTCGTGAATGACGCCGTGAAGGTGCAGACCGGCGCTGCGCCCAAAGTCACCGTCGGCAGTGCGGTAGTGCTGGGCGACGTGAACGGCGACGGCAAGGTGAACAACGTGGACGCGGCGCTGGTTTACGCTTACCACAACAAGAAGCTCACTCTGACCGAGGATCAGCTTGCCGCGGCTGACGTGAACGGCGACGGCAAGGTGAACAATGTGGACGCGGCGCTGATCTATGCCTATCACAACAAGAAGCTCACGAAGTTTTCTGCTGCGTAAGGAAGGAGAGATAACATGAAGAAAACATTATCCATTCTGCTTGCCGTAGTGCTGCTGCTGAGTCTCTCGGTAAATGCACTGGCCGCAGAAATGACCCCGACGGCGAACAAAAACACTTTGTCCGCCGGGGAGGAAGTCGTCGTAACGATCTCGCTCAACGAGGACATCAAAGACATCGTAACGATGAACTATAAGCTGTACTTTGACAATTCGGTGTTTGAGCTGACCAAAACCGAGCAGGTCAATCCAAGCATCAATGTTGCAGCACGCAAAGATACGGACAAAGACGGCACGTTCTATAACATCAGCTGCATGGACGTACTCTCCGAGGGCATCACCATTGCCAGGGGCGATCTCTGCCGGCTGACGTTCAGGGCAAAGACCGACCTGACGGAAAACAAGGAGAGCAGCTTCCGCCTGGTGTTCGATAACGCCATGGACAACAAGTTCGACTCCAACATTGTCCACACTGCCGGTGAAGCGGCGAAGGTGAGCGTGTCCCCGGCTGGCGAAGAGCTGACGCTCTACGGTCGCATCTACGGCAAGAGTGTCAACAGTGCGTTTGCGGACCTGACCGGCAGCGCCGGCAGCAACGGCGTGGAATACGTGTGCAAAAACATTGAAAAGAAGACCGGTCTTGACGTTATCAAGGGCGTCCTGGAAGCCAGCGGCTACACCTATGTTGCCACGGAGACCGCCATCACCAGCATTACCGACCCCAGCGGCGTGACGCTCGCCAACGGCGACGCGGCCTACGGCCCGAAATCCGCCTGGGTCGCCACGATCAACGGTGAAAAGCCGACGACGACGCTTGCCGGTTACGTCGTGGATAACGAATCCACCGGCTTTGACGGCGACGAGTTTGTTCTGACGTTCACTGAGTGCCCGGGCAGCACGGACGGCAAGCACAACTTTAAAAACGGCGTTTGCAGCGTGTGCGGCATGAAGAAGGAAACGGGCTCCTACACTCTCACGCTGCCCGCCGATAAGACCGTGAACGCGGGCGAGGCCGTGGCCGTCCCCGTGACGCTCGGCCACACGGGAGACGAGACCACGTTCCACGCGGCGGACATGGTTTTCACCTACGATGCCGGTAAACTGGAGTACACCGGCATCAGCGACACGACAAACTACATCGTAGACGCGGCCACGGCCGGCACGATCCATGTGCAGGCCTACGGCGAGGCGAAAAACCTCGGCGAGGCGTTCACGCTGAACTTCAAGGTCAAGACCACGGCGACGGGCGCCGCGACGGTGGCTGTGACGAGCGCGAAGATCGACAAGTCGGCGAACGCCGTTGCGAAGGACGCGCCGGAAGCGCAGCTTCTGGATGCGGAAACGGTGCTCACGATCAAGGCGACGCACAGCGTCACTCTGCCCAACATCTTTGAGGGCAAAACGACCGTGGAGGACGGCGCGGACTACACCTTCTTCAAGACGGATAAGGACGAGAGCCACTACGAATACACCGACGTCAAGGCGACGGTGGACGGCAAGGATGTTGAAGTTGTCGATAACCGCGACGGCACCTATACCGTCAAGAACGTCACCGGCGATCTCACCGTGACCGGTAAGAGAACGGCGAAGAAGTACCCGATCACCGTGGACGGCAACGCCAAGAGCTGTATTAGCGTTGCGGATGACGTTCCTTACGGTGAGGATTATGGTTTTATGGCGGACAACCTTGAAACGGACAAATACGATTACACGCTGACGATGACGATCAACGGGAAACCGTATACGCCGGAATTTGAAGATCTCTCTGAATTTACAAACTCTTATTTGTATACCATTAAGGGCGACGCTATCACCGGCAACATCCACATCACCTTCACGCAGACGAAAAAGGGCGTGGCGGAGACGACTACGGTCAACTTCACCGGCAGCGGCGCGGCGGACGTCACCGGCGGCAACCCGCAGACCGCGACGACCGGCGCGGACTTCACGTTCACCGTGAACGAGGACGCGAAGTACAACTACACTGTGAAGCTCGGCAATGAGGTGCTCACCGGCACGAATGGCAGCTACACGATCCCCGGCACCAAGGTCGTCTCCGGTACGATCACCGTGACGGTCGAAAAGACGGTCAGCACGCAGGGTGTGAAGGTGCAGAAGTACGTGAAGCTGGAGAACCAGCAGTCCGTCTGGCTCGTGACCGTGGAAGCGGATCCCGGCGCGAACAATGTGTACACCTACAGCGGCGAGAGAATGTTCAAGACCACGAAGTACGGCACGAACGGAACGTATGCGTATCTCGTGATCGCGCCGACGCTCTCCGTGGAAGACGCCGCAGCGCAGCTCAGCATCACGGCAGGCGAAGCGGCCGGAACGGTCAGCTACGGCGGTGACGTGAACGGATCGGGCGTCGTAGACATCAACGACGCGCAGCTCGTGTACGATATGTACAACGCGCACTATGCGTCCTTCAGCGATGTGGCGATGTACAAGTTCCTCTGCGCGGACATTGCGGACGACACGCCGGAAGGCTCGACGCTCCTGAACGTCAGCGACGCGGTGGCGGTCATCAGCAAAATCAACCAGCAGTAATTTTCCCCATCCCCGCAAGCCTCCCCCGGAAGGGGGAGGCC
>ERZ857480.74037-NODE-114658-length-28816-cov-42.9707_pt1 | contig 28816 bp, 25 predicted proteins | sample MGYA00519767_ERZ857480 | MGnify/ENA primary metagenome ERZ857480 (study PRJEB31778, sample SAMEA3449210) | human gut metagenome | biome: human gut; feature: human-associated habitat; material: faeces | place: United Kingdom | collected 2010/2012 ...
AGTGTGCTTTTCGGCACGTTTTGTTATCGCCAGTGTGCTTTTCGGCACGTTTTGTTATCGCCAGTGTGCTTTTCGGCACGTTTTGTTATCGCCAGTGTGCTTTTCGGCACGTTTTGTTATCGCCGGTGTGCTTTTCGGTACGTTTTGTTATCGCCAGCGCACCTTTTCGGCACCATTTGTCATGGCCGGTACGTATTTCCGGTGCTCCTTGCCATCGTCAATATGGTTTTTCGACGCTGTTTGTGATTTCCGGAACATTATTTCGTGTGCTTTCTGCCGATCGTGTGAATTTTTAGCACTTCTTCTATCTTCATCTTGACGAGCAAAACCGCAGCGGCCAAGGGATGTCCTTTGGGTACTGCGGTTCTTTTCGCACCTTTTTCCGCATAGAGATGATATCGGAAAGTCATCTGAGGAGTGGTGCGCTATCAAAGGCAACATGGAGCAGCGGGCGTGCGATCTCGCGCTTTACGTCATAGAGAGCCGTGGAACCGTCCGTTCCGCCGCCAAAAAGTTCGGCATCAGCAAATCCACCGTCCACAAGGATCTGTCGGAGCGGCTCCCGGCCTTTAATCGGGGGCTGTATCTTCAGGTGAAGCAGGTTCTGGAGGAGAATAAAGCCCAGCGGCATATCCGGGGAGGTCTCGCCACCCGCCGGAAGTATAAGGGCGAATAGAAGTCTGCCAAACATACCGAGTACAGGAGAGACGGCCACCAAACGTACCAAGTGCAGGACAGACGGCCGCCGGATGGATCAAGAGAGTCGAAAGAACCGACGGCCCCCGGAATTTTCTTCCGGAGGGCCGGCGGTATTTTATGTCTGTGCGCCGTTCGGCGCAACTGCCGGGACGGTGGCTTACCGTTGGATGCAGCCGCTTACCGCCGAGTGCAGCCGCTTATCGCCGAGTGCGGCGGTTTACGGCCGGGTGCGGCAGCTTACGGCTGGGTGCGGCGATTTACGGCTGGGTGCGGCGATTTACCGCTGGGTGCAGCGATTTACCGCCGAGTGCGGCGGTTTACCGCTGGGTACGGCGGGTCACTGCCGGGTGCGGCGATTTACCGTTGGGTGCGGCGGTTTACCGTTGGGTGCAGCGATTTACCGCCGAGTGCGGCGGTTTACCGTTGGGTGCGGCGGGTCACTGCCGGGTGCGGCCGCTTACCGCCGAGTGCGGCGATTTACCGTTGGGTGCAGCCGCTTACCGCCGAGTGCGGCGGGTCATTGCCGGGTGCGGCGGCTTATGGCTGGGTGCAGCGATTTGCCGCTGGGTGCGGCGGTTTACCGTTGGGTGCGGCGGGTCACCGCCGGGTGCGGCAGCTTACCGTTGGGTGCGGCAGCTTACGGCTGGGTGCGGCGGTTTACCGTTGAGTGCGGCAGCTTATGGCTGGGTGCGGCTGCTTACTTCTTTCCGGCGGCCTGACGCATGGAGAGGCTGATGCGGTGCTTCTTTTCATCCACCTCCAGCACCACTACCTTCACCACGTCTCCCACGGCCACGGCCTGAGAGGGGTGCTTGATGAAGCGGTCGCAGATCTGAGAGATATGCACCAGCCCGTCCTGATGGACGCCGATATCCACGAACACGCCGAAGTCCACCACATTGCGGACCGTCCCCGTCAGCTCCATGCCGGGCTTTAAGTCCTTGATGTCCAGCACGTCGGTCCGCAGGATGGGGGCCGGCAGATCGTCCCGCACGTCCCGTCCGGGCTTCACCAGCTCCTGCACCACATCCTGCAGGGTGGGAACGCCCACGCCGATCTGCCGGGCGGCGTTCTCCTCCCCCATGGCCCGCACCTTCTGGGGCAGCTGGCTCATGGCGGCGGCGCCCACATCCGCCGCCGTATAGCCGCACAGGGTCAGCAGCTGCTCCGCCGCCGGATAGCTCTCCGGGTGGACGCCGGTGTGATCCAGCACATTGCGGCTCTCCGGCACCCGCAGGAAGCCGGCGCACTGCTGAAAGGCCTTGGGGCCTACCTTGGGTACCTTCAGCAGCTGCCGCCGGGTGGTGAAGGCTCCATTCTCCTCCCGGTATTTGACGATGTTTTTGGCGGTGGTGCCATTCAGGCCCGCCACCCGGCCCAGCAGGCTGGCGGAGGCGGTATTCACGTCCACGCCCACGGCGTTGACGCAATCCTCCACCACGCCGCCCAGCGTCTCATCCAGCCGCTTCTGGGGCATATCGTGCTGGTACTGCCCCACGCCGATGGCCTTGGGGTCGATCTTCACCAGCTCCGCCAGCGGGTCCTGCATCCGGCGGGCGATGGACACGGCGCTGCGGAGATTCACGTCGTACTCCGGGAACTCCTCCGCCGCCAGCTTGCTGGCGGAGTACACGGAGGCCCCGGCCTCGCTGACCATCATATAGCTGACGCCGCCCCCCAGGGTGTGGATCAGCTCCACCGCCATCTGCTCCGTTTCCCGGCTGGCGGTGCCGTTGCCGATGGCGATGTGCTCCACATGGTGCCGCCGGATCATGGCCCCCAGCCGGGCGATGGCCTCCTGCTTCTGCCGCTGGCCATAGGTGGGATACACCACCGTGGTATCCAGCACCTTGCCGGTGGCATCGATGACCGCCACCTTGCAGCCGTGGGCATAGCCGGGGTCCAGCCCCATGGTGACGTGGCCCTTCACCGGCGGCTGCATCAGCAGGGGCTTCAGGTTCAGGGCGAAGGTCTGGATGGCCCCCTCGCAGGCCCGCTCCGTCAGGTCACTGCGGGCCTCCCGCTCCAGAGAGGGATAGATGAGCCGGTCATAGGCGTCCTCGCAGGCGCTCTTGATAAACTCCATGGCCGCAGAGCCGGGCTTTACCACCGCCCGGCGCAGGGCGGTGAGTCCTGTCTCCCGGTCCAGCAGCACCGTGACGGAGAGGAAGCCCTCCTTTTCGCCTCGGTTGATGGCCAAGATCTGATGCCCTGCCAGCTTGGGAAGGGGCTGCTCAAAGTCGTAGTACAGCCGGTAGACGGAGTCCTCCTCCCCGGTGGCCAGACTCCGCAGCCGCCCCTGACGGCGCAGCAGCTCCCGCAGAGTCTTGCGGCTGGCGGCATCATCCGACAGCAGCTCCGCCACGATGTCGTTGGCCCCCTGCAGGGCGTCGGCGGCGGTCTCCACCCCCTTCTCCGGGTCGATGAAGCCCTGCGCCGCCTGCATGGGGTCGGGGCAGTCCCGCCGCTGGGCCAGCAGCAGCTCCGCCAGCGGCGCCAGTCCCTTTTCACGGGCCACGGTGGCACGGGTGCGGCGCTTTTGCTTATAGGGGCGGTACAGGTCCTCCACCTCCGCCAGCGTCCGGGCGCTGTCGATGGCCGCCGCCAGCTCCGGCGTCAGCTTCTCCTGTCCCTCGATGGCGGACTTCACCTCCTGCCGCCGCTGCTCCAGATTCCGCAGATAGGTGAGCCGGTCCTCCAGCTTCCGCAGGGCGGTGTCGTCCATGCTGCCGTGAAGCTCCTTCCGGTAGCGGGCGATGAAGGGAATGGTGTTGCCCTGATCCAGCAGGTCGATGACGTTCTGCACATGGACAGGAGAGGCTCCCAGCTCCTGAGCCAGAAGTTCCGCAATGGTCTGCATAGCTTTGCTCCTTTCGTGGGCGAAAACCGGGACGGAGGTCCGTCCCGGTTTTGCGCTGTTTACTTGTGATACAGCTTCTTGATCTCGTACTTAGGCTCACAGCTGACGTGGATGCCCAGCCGGTTATACAGCTTCGTGTCCTCCTCCGACAGGATGACGGAGAAGTGGGCATCGCAGCCCCGCAGCTCGTCCAGCTTCTTCAGCACCAGCTCCGCCAGAGGATTGGTGACGGCGGAGATGGACAGGGCGATGAGCACCTCGTCGGAGTGCAGCCGGGGGTTGTGGTGGCCCAGATGGGAGATCTTCATGTCGCTGATGGGGGCGATGATGGAGGCCGGCAGCAGGTCCAGATCCTTGTCAATGCCGGCAAGGGCCTTAATGGCGTTCATCAGAAGCGCCGCCGACGGCCCCAGCAGAGAGCTGTTCTTGCCGGTGACGATGCACCCGTCCGGCAGCACCATGGCCCCGGCGGGCATCCCCGTGGACTCCGCCACCTGCAAAGACGCCGCCACCGCCGGGCAGATGTCCGGCGTTACGTCCGCCTGCTGCATGACGATCTCCAGCTTCCGCACCACGCTGTCGTCGGCCTTGCCCCGGACCCGGTCCACCATGCCGGCATAGTACCGGCGCAGGATCTCCATGCGGCTGGCCTCCCGGCAGGCCTCGTCGTCCACGATGGCGAAGCCCGCCATGTTCACCCCCATGTCCGTGGGGGAGCGGTAGGGGGAGGAGCCCTGGATGCGCTGGAACATGGCGTTGAGCACCGGGAAGATCTCCACATCCCGGTTGTAGTTCACCGTGGTCTCGCCATAGGCCTCCAAATGGAAGGGGTCGATCATATTCACGTCGTTGAGGTCTGCCGTGGCGGCCTCGTAGGCCAGATTCACCGGGTGCTTCAGCGGCAGGTTCCAGATGGGGAAGGTCTCGTACTTGGCATAGCCCGCCCGGATGCCCCGCTTGTGGTCGTGGTACAGCTGGCTCAGGCAGGTGGCCATCTTGCCGCTACCGGGGCCGGGGGCCGTCACCACCACGATGGAGCGGCTGGTCTCGATGTAGTCGTTTTTGCCCAGACCCTCGTCGGAGACGATGTGGGCCACGTCCGAAGGATACCCGGCGATGGGATAGTGGCGGCAGCTGCGGACCCCCAGCGCCGTCAGCCGGTGGATGAAGGCATCCGCCGCAGGCTGGCCGGCGTACTGGGTGATGACCACGGAGCCCACATAGAACCCCAGCCCCCGGAACACGTCGATGAGCCGCAGCACGTCCTGATCGTAGCCGATGCCTAGATCACCACGGGTCTTGTTCTTTTCGATGTCTCCGGCACAGATGGCGATGACGATCTCCACGTCGTCCCGGATGGTCTCCAGCATCCGGATCTTACTGTCCGGCTGGAAGCCCGGCAGCACACGGGAGGCGTGGTAGTCATCAAAGAGCTTGCCGCCGAACTCCAGATATAGCTTGCCGCCGAACTGGCTCATGCGCTGGCGGATGTGCTCGGCCTGCAGGGCCAGATACTTTTCGTTGTCAAATCCGATCTTCACCGTAATATCCCCCTTTTTTACATAACCATATCATTATACACCGCTGCGCCCTCCGGGAAAAGCCTTTTCGGAGATTTCCCTTTTAGGATTTCTTCCGATTTTTGCGGCGGAATTTTGGTAAAACCCGCCGTTGCTTTTTTCCCGGCGGCGGGGTATACTGAAAAATACACCCTATGAAGGAGGAACCCCACCATGCGCTTTCAGGTGATGTGGAAAAAGACCCATCTGCCGCCGGAGGCCTACCGGCCGTTCTTTGAGACGGACAGCATCGACGAGGCCAAGGACTTCGCCATGCGGCTGGCCTTCGACGAGACCAATCACGTCTACGTGCAGGATACCCGGCGGGATGAGATCGTCCGGGATTTCGACGCCCCGGTGTACCGGGACTGACCCCCCCTATCCGTCCGTTTGCCCCGTTCTCTCCGTGAGAACGGGGCTTTTCATCTGTGTTTAAGTTTGGTATAATAGAATAATTACAGTGACTTCTAAAAACACAAAAGGAGACTTTTTATGATGAATATACGGAGAGCAGCTGCACTGCTGCTGGCGCTGGTAATGATCGCTGCACTGACGGTGGGCTGCGGCAAAAAGCAGAGTGACACCCCCACGGATACACCCGCTGCCGGTGCGGACGGCCGGACTTCCGCCCAGCAGCCGGCGAAGCTGGTGTGCTACAACGGGTCGGTGACGCTGCGGTTCGTGCGGGAGGAGGATACGTGGTACTGGGGCGACGACCGGGATTTCCCGCTGGAGCAGTCTATTGTGACGGAGCTGCTGGCCACGGTGCAGAGCTACGCCGCCCTGTCGCCGATCCCCCATACCGACGATCTGTCCCAGTTCGGGCTTTCGGACACCAAGCGCTACATCAGCTTGACGGACACCGAGGGCAATACCCGCACCTACTGGCTGGGGACGCAGACCGACGAGGGACAGTACATCCAGCCGGAGGGCGAGACGGATGCCGTGTATCTCTCCCCCGCCGGGGTGGACGGGACGTTGAGCATGGGCATCTATGACATGGCCCGGCTGCCTCAGCTGCCCCAGCTGACGGCGGACAACGTCAGTGCCCTGACTGTCACCGCCGCAGACGGCAAGAGCCTGAGCCTGACGGCGTCGGAGGGCGTATGGCTGCGGAGCGGGCAGGACGTGACCCAATGGAGCGGAACGCTGACGGAGGCACTGGGACAGCTGACGCTGCTGCGGTGCATCGACTATCGGCCCAGCACCGGGGTGGCGGAGCTGTGCGGGCTGACGGAGCCGGCGGTGACGCTGACGGTCACTTACCGGGCTATTGCCGGAGAGACGGAGCTGACGCTGCGGGTCGGCGCCCAGCGGGACGGAGGGTATTATGCCACGGTAAATGATGACGACACCATTTATCTGCTGCCTGCGGCCCCGGCGGAGGCGCTGGCGGCACTGGCGGCCAACGGTTTGAACGGATAAGCGTATTTCAGCCCCTTCCGCCGGAAGGGGCTGCCTGACAGGAGAGACGGGCGCAAGGAAAGGAAGTGATCCCATGCGGATACTGGTGATAGAGGATGAGGCCCGGCTGGCCCAGACACTGGCGGAGCTGCTGCACCGGCAGGGCTACACGGCGGACATCAGCGGCGACGGCTTATCGGGGCTGGACAACGCCGCCTCGGATATTTACGATCTGGTGGTGCTGGACGCCATGCTGCCGGGGATGGACGGCTTCACCCTGCTGCAAAGGCTGCGGCAGGAGGGACACACCGTGCCGGTGCTGATGCTCACCGCCCGCAGCGGCGTGGAGGACAGGGTACGGGGACTGGACAGCGGGGCGGATTACTATCTCACCAAGCCCTTCGAGCCACAGGAGCTGCTGGCCTGCGTGCGGCTGCTGCTGCGGCGCACCGACGGCCAGCCGCGGCAGGAGGACGCCGTTACCTGCGGCGATCTGCGGCTGGAGCCGGGGACCTTTCTGCTGCGCTGCGGCCAGCGGGAGGTGCGGCTGAGCCGGAGGGAATACGACCTGATGGAGCTGCTGATCCGCAGCTATCCCCAGATCGTTCCCAAGGAGCAGCTGATCCTGAAGGTGTGGGGCTATGATTCCGATGCCGAGGACAACAACGTGGAGGTCTACATCTCCTTTCTGCGGCGGAAGCTGGAGCATTTGCATTCCGCCGTGAAGATCCGCACCCACCGGCTGGTGGGCTACTGCCTGGAGGTGGGGGCATGAGCGGCATGATCCGCAGGCTCCGGTGGAAGATCGTGGGCATCAGTATGCTGTTTGTGACGCTGGTGCTGGCGGCGGTATTCACCGGAGTGATGCTCACGGCCCGCAGCAGTCTGGAGCAGAGCAGCACCCGGCAGCTGGAGAAGGCCCTGCGGGGCGAGGGCTACGACGGACAGAACGGCCAGCCCTGCTTTGTGACGGAGGTCTATTCCAGCGGCACGGTGCGGGTCATGGGCAGCAGCTACTATCAGATCAGCGAGGAGGACCTGCTGGCGCTGGTACAGGAATGCCTGTCCCAGCAGGAGGAGAGCGGCCTGCTGACGGACTATCATCTGCGCTATCTGCGCTATGACGGCGCTCTCTCCATCCGCATCGCCTTCACCGACAGTACACTGGAGCAGTCGGCGCTGCGGGCCATGGCGGGGAATCTGCTGCTGATCGCACTGGCGGCGCTGGTGGTGCTGCTGGGGTGCAGCTATCTGCTCTCCGGTGTGGCTGCCCGGCCGGTGGAGCGGGCGTGGCAGGAGCAGCAGCGCTTCCTGTCCGACGCCAGCCATGAGCTGAAAACGCCCCTGACGGTGATCCTGTCCTCCGCCGATCTGCTGGCGGAGTCCGCCCCGGCGGAGGAGCAGACGTATGTGGAGAACATCCGGGCGGAGTCCCGGCGGATGAAGAAGCTGGTGGAGGAGATGCTGACCCTGTTCCGGGCGGAGAATGTCCGGCGGGAGACGGCCTTCTCCGAGGTGGATCTGTCGGACGTGGTGACGGACGCCGCCCTGCGGTTCGAGCCGGTGGTGTTTGAATCCGGACGGCGGCTGCTGTACACCATCGACGAGGGGCTGCAGGTCTCCGGCGACCGGGACGCTTTGGAGCGTCTGACAGGTATACTGCTGGATAACGCCGTGAAATATGCGCCCCAAGGCACGGATATCCGCCTGACCCTGACCCATCAGGACCGCACCGCCTGTCTGGCGGTGGAAAACGGCGGCGATCCCATCCCACCGGAGGTGGCGGCCCACCTGTTCGACCGGTTCTACCGGGCCGACAGCAGCCGCACCGGCACGGGCTTCGGGCTGGGGCTGGCCATTGCACGGGCCATCGTCCAGAACCACAGGGGAAACATCATCTGCCGCAGTCAGGAGGGCTTGAACCGCTTCTCCGTGACGCTGCCTGTTTTACGCCAGAAGGAGGCGCAGTGACCATGCTGGACCTGCTGATCCGGGGCGGTACCGTCATCGACGGCACCGGTGCCCCCGGCTTTTCCGCCGACGTGGCGGTGGAGGGCGGCGTCATCGCCGCCGTGGAGCCGCTGCCGCCGGATACCCCGGCCCGACGGGTGATGGATGCCGCCGGGAAGTTGGTGACACCGGGCTTCATCGATATCCATCGCCATGCCGATGCGGCGGCCTTCCGTCCCGGCTTCGGAGAGCTGGAGCTGCGGCAGGGGCTGACCACCATTGTAAACGGCAACTGCGGTCTGTCCGCCGCCCCCTTCGGCCCGGCGCACCGGGAGGAAATATTGGCCTATCTGGCCCCCATCACCGGGGAGGCCCCGCCGGAGCTGGAGACGGAGACGCTGGCGGGGTATTTTGCCTCCCAGCCACCGGCCCCTATCCACACGGGGATGCTGGTGGGGGCCGGCGTTCTGCGGGCGGATGCGGCGGGCTACGCCCTCCAGCGATTGGAAAAGCGCCATTACGACGCCATCCACCGCAGCATGGAGCGGGCGCTTTCGGACGGCGCCGTGGGCGTGTCGCTGGGGCTGGGCTATGCCCCGGAGTGCTTCTATACCACCCGGGAGCTGATCGAGGCCCTGCGGCCCCTCAGCGGCGGCGACGTGCCGGTGACGGTGCATATGCGGCAGGAGGGGGCCGGGGTGGTGGATTCCGTCCGGGAGATGCTGACGGTGGCCCGTACCCTGCGGATCCCTCTGCAGATCTCCCACCTGAAGGCCATGGGCCGGGACAGCTGGGGAAAGAAGATCCCGCAGGTGCTGGAGCTTCTGGAGGAGGCCCGGCAGGAGGGGCTGGACGTGGGGTGCGACGTGTACCCCTATACCGCCGGCTCCACCCAGCTGCTGCACATCCTGCCGCCGGAGTTTCTGGTGGGAGGCATGGAGGCGGTGGTGTGCCGTCTGTCGGACCCGGCGGCCCGCCGGGAGCTGGCGCAGCGCATCCAGAGCGGGGCGGGCTTCGACGACATTGCCAGACTGGCGGGCTGGGACGGCATCTATCTGACCAGCCTCCACTGCCCGGAGGATCACCCCTATCTGGGGAAGAGTCTGGCGGAGATCGCCGCCATGACGGGACAGGATCCCCTGACCTGCTGCTGCGACCTGCTGGTGCGGGAGCAGGGGGAGATCACCATGATCGACTTCATGGCCTCGGAGGAGGACATCACCGCCATTCTGCAAAGTCCCCTGTCCCATCTGATCTCCGATGCCACCTATCCCACGGAGGGGATGCCTCACCCACGGGTGTACGGCACCTTCCCCCGGCTTTTGCAGCACTTTGTCCGGGAAAAGGGTGCGCTGACGTGGGAGCAGGCCATCCACAAGGTGACGGGCCGTCCCGCCCAGCGGCTGCGGCTGGCCGGAAAGGGTGTGCTGGCGGCGGGGATGGACGCCGATCTCTGCGTATTTGACCCGGAGGCGCTCCGGGAAACGGGAACGTATCAGGAGCCCTGCCGCATGGCGGCGGGGATGGACACCGTCCTGGCGGCGGGCGTGCCGTTGATGGAGCAGGGTGTGCTCACCGGCGCCCGTCCGGGACGCATCATCAGGAGGTAAGAACTATGCTGGAGAGTATCATCGATATTGTGCGCCGGGCCGGGGAGCTGGTCCGCAGCGCCAACGACGTGACGGCGGCCACCCATGAGAAGAACGGCCCGGCGGATCTGGTGACGGAGTACGATCTGGCGGTACAGCGCTTTTTGCGGCAGGAGCTGCTGGCCCTGCTGCCGGAGGCGGATTTCTTCGGGGAGGAGGGGCAGCACGATGCCCTGACGTCGCCGTGGACCTTCATCGTGGACCCCATCGACGGCACCACCAACTTCGTCCGGGGCTTTGCCTACACCAACATCTCCGTGGCGCTGGCCAAGGATGGGCAGGTGGAGTACGCCGTGGTATATGCGCCGCTGGCCGGGGAGCTGTACGCTGCCCACCGGGGCGGCGGGGCCACCCTCAACGGCCGGGCCATCCACGTCAGCGGACGGGATCCCGGCCACTCGCTGGTGGTGTGCGGCTCCACCATCTATGACCGCAGCTATACGGAGCGGCACTTCGCCATCATGCGGTATCTCTACGACCGGGGACTGGACTACCGTCGGTTCGGGGCGGCGGCGCTGGATCTGTGTCAGGTGGCGGCGGGCCGGGCGGAGGTGTTCTTCGAGTGTCGGCTCAGCCCGTGGGATTTCGCCGCCGGGAGCCTGCTGGTGCAGGAGGCCGGGGGCTGCGTCACCACGCTGGAGGGGACGACCATCGATCCCCTGCGCCCCGGCTCCGTGTTCGCCGCCAACGCCCTGTGCGGCGGGCTGACGGCGGAGCTGCCCCGTGGATAAGGGGATATTTTCCGCAAATATTTGAAAATTGTGTAAATTCCTGTTGAAAATCGGCCGTTTCTATGGTGGAAATGCAAAAAAGTCTTGACGTACCCGGAAAATGTGGTATGATAGGCTTTGTAACGAATTTGTAACCTTTTAGCAAGGATCGATCATATGAAACAGGAATTGGAAAATAAGCGTCCCGATTCGGAGGAGCGCCGCAGCATCTGGCAGCGGTGGAAGCAGAACCTGAAGGATTGGGTCTGGTTTTGTAAGGAGCATCCGGACTGGCTGGATCTGGATGTGCAGACGTGGGTATCGACCCATATCGGCCAGCCCCTGCGCCGCCGGTGGCATCGTCTGCGGGAGCTGCGGCACCAGAACCGGCAGCGGCAGCTGCCGGAGACGGAGTGGAAGCTGGGCCAGCTGCTGCTGTTCCTCTGGGGCAGTCTGCCCCGTATGGGCTCCGACCTCCGGGAGCGGCTCACCCGCCGCCGCAAGGGAGCCATCCGCTCAGGCGGACGGATGCGGGCCTTCTTCGAGGGCGTGAAGCTGCATCCGGCGGTGTTTGTGGCCGGCGCCGTGGCGGTGACGGCCGTGGCGGTGTGCCTGTCCATGTATACCATCGGCGCCACCGCCCGCTATGACGGCGTGGAGCTGGGGACGGTTCGCAGCGCTCACAGCGTCTCGGCGGCAGTGGATCAGCTGGAGGAGATCACCCGGCAGACGCTGTCCGACACCGATTACAGCATCGACAGCGCCAAGCTGGAGGTCCGCACCGGCATCGTGCCCCGGAAGGAGCTGGAGAGCACCGACGCACTGGAGGAGAACCTCACCCAGCAGCTGGGGCTGGTGGATTATGCCTATGTGCTGTATGTGGAGGGGGAGCCGGTGGCGGCCACCACCTTCCCCGGCGCCATCGAGCAGCTGCTGGAGCAGCTGAAAAAGGGCTACATCACCGACAGCACCGTGGACTGCTACTTCGTGGAAAACGTGGAGGTAAAGCAGGAGTACGTGGACCGGTCCCTCATCATGAATCTGGGCTACATCGCCGAGAAGCTCAACGCCACCAAGGCGGGCGAGGTGACCTATACCGTTAAGAGCGGCGATGTGTGGTCCCTCATTGCCGAGGACAACGGCATGACCAATGAGGAGCTGCTGGCCCTGAACCCCGGCTATGACATCAGCGTTCTCCACACCGGCGACGTGCTGACCATCTCCCGTGCCGTGCCGTATCTGACGGTGGTGAACGTGGAGCGGCAGAGCTATTTGCAGGACGTGGCGTACAGCGTGGAATATGTGGACGACCCGGATATGTATCAGGGCGACTATGAGGTCCTCAGCAAGGGCGTGTACGGCAAGGCGGACGTCACCGCCAACGTCACCGTTATCAATGGCACGGAGACGGCCCGTGAGGTGGTGTCCTCCGTGACGCTGAAGGAGCCGGTGGCCGAGCGGCAGGCACGAGGCACCAAGGAGCGGCCCACGTGGTTCCCCACAGGGTCCTTCCGCTGGCCCTGCTACGGCGTCATCACTTCCTATTTCGGCGGGCGCAGCACCGGCATCAGCGGCGCCAGCAGCTACCATGAGGCCATCGATATCGCCAACTCCTATGGTACGCCCATCTACGCCGCCGACGGCGGAACCGTCATCTACTCCGGCTGGAACGGCGGCTTGGGCTACTGCGTGAAGATCGATCACGGCAACGGCTTTATCACATGGTACGGCCACAACAGCGACCTCTACGTCTCTGTGGGCGACCACGTGTACAAGGGCCAGACCATCGCCGCCATGGGCTCCACCGGTATCTCCAGCGGTTCCCACTGCGACTTCCGCATCCAGCGCAACGGCACCATGGTGGATCCCCTGAACTATCTGCCCTGATGAAAATGATCCATTGAAAAGCTCCCCGGCTCATGCCGGGGAGCTTTTTGCTGCCCGCCGGGAGCGGCGCAGGCAGCTGCTCAGGAATCGCGGAAAATCCAAGGTTTTCCCAAGAGCGTCAGCCCAGCGCCCACAGCACCACGCCATACACCACGCTGGCCAGTGTGCCGTAGACGATCACCGGGCCGGCAATGACGAACATTTTGGCCGCCATGCCGGTGACGAAGCCCTCAGTCTTGAAATCCAGCGCCGGGGACGCCACGGCGTTGGCAAAGCCCGTGATGGGTACCAGCGTCCCGGCCCCGCCGAACCGGGCCAGCCGGTGGTAAAGTCCCAGTCCTGTCAGCAGCGCCGACAGGAACACAAGGGACACCGACGTGGCGGTCCCGGCGTCCTCCGTATTCAGGCCCGCCGCCCGGAAGCCGTCTCCGATGGCCTGTCCCGCCACACAGATGAGCCCGCCGATGACGAAGGCCAGCGCCATATCCTTTCCCAGCGGGGACTTCTTCTGCATCCGCTTCACATACGCCTGATACTCCTTGGGCGTCATGTCCACCCGCATCACATCCTTTCTTCCGTAGTATGACCCGCCGCACCGGAAAAATGCGCTTTATCTTGCCAAACGGCGCAAAACAGGCTATACTGAAAGGACGGAAAGGCGGGTGTTATCATGTACGATCCTGCACATCCCTTCGGGAAAAAACGCTATGACCGGGCCATCATCGACCAGGTGAGCTGCACCGGCTGCGGCTACTGCACCATGTTCTGCGTTATGGACTGCATCCTTTTGCAGCCGGACGGCTTTTATACGGTGGATCTGGACCGCTGCATCGGATGCCGGTCCTGTAAGGTGAACTGTCCCTTCGAGGCCGTCATCATCCTGCCCCCCAAGGAGGACGCATGACCATGGCCAGACAAACGCACCCTCTGGGGCTGTATCTGCACATCCCCTTCTGCAGATCCAAATGCGCCTACTGCGACTTCTACTCCCTCTCCGGGCGGGAGGATCGCATGGACGCCTACACGGCGGCACTGGAGCGCCACCTGATCGAGGTGGCCCCGCAGGCGGCGCAGCATCTGGTGGACACGGTGTACTTTGGCGGCGGCACCCCCAGCTATCTGGGGGAGAAGCGGCTGGTGAAGCTGCTGAAAGCCGTGAAGAAGCACTACCGCATCGCCCCCCATGCAGAGATCACACTGGAAGCCAACCCCGACAGCGCCGGGGACTGGAAGGCCCTGCGGGCGCTGCGGCGGGCGGGCTTCAACCGCATCTCCATGGGGGTCCAGTCCACGGACGACGCCTGTCTCCGGGCCTTGGGCCGCATCCACACGTGGCAGCAGGTGCAGGAGGCTGTGGCCGCCTGCCGGAGGGCCAAATTCCCGGACGTGAGTCTGGACCTCATTTACGGCCTGCCGGGGCAGACCATGGAGCAGTGGGAAAAGACCCTCTCCGACGCCCTGACCCTCCAGCCGGAGCATCTGTCCTGCTACGGGCTGAAGCTGGAGGAGGGAACGCCCCTCTACCGGCAGCGGGACAGTCTGACCCTGCCGGACGACGAGGCACAGGCGGATATGTATCTCTACGCCGTGGAGTATCTGCGGCAAAACGGCTATGAGCAGTATGAGATCTCCAACTTTGCACGGCCCGGCCACGCCTCCCGCCACAACCTGAAATACTGGACACTGGGGGAGTATGCGGGGTTCGGCCCCGGTGCCTACTCCGACTTTGGCGGCGTCCGCTACGGCTACATCCGGGACTTGGATCGGTACATTGCCGGGGAGCTGGTGCTGGCGGAGTCGGAGCATATCCCCGCCTCGGAGCGGGAGATGGAGTACATCATGCTGCGGCTGCGTACCACGGAGGGGATGAACATCAGGGAGTTTGAAAACCGCTTCCGCCGGCGCTTCGACCCCTTGGGCGCACGGCTGGAGGTTTACGCCGACCACGGCTTGGCCCAGCGGACGGAGCAGGGCTGGCGCCTGACGCCCCGTGGCTTTCTGGTGTCCAACCAGATCATCGGGGAGCTGCAGGAGCTCCTGAACCGGGAGAAGCTGGAGCGTCTGCGCCGGGCGCAGGAGGGCGACTACCGGGTGGTATGAGAGCACCGGAACCCGTGTTTTGACAAAATAAGGGACAGAGGGGCGCACCCATGGGTGCGGCCCTCCTCAGCGTGGCGAAAAAGTCTTTTCGCCACGCTGACTGCATTTTTCAGAACTTTAAAAAGCTCTGAAAAATGGGGATCATCATCGTGCAGGACACCCTTCCGGGTTTCCCGCACACACCCTTCCGCCCCGTTGACGAAAGGCTCCCGCTCTTTTGACAGGCTCAGGAGGGCCGCACCCCATGGGTGCGGCCCTCCTGTCCGTATATCCGGCTTCATATCCGGCTTCCTTTATTGGCTGCCTGTTCGGATCAGTTGTCGGTGCGGTTGCGCCACTCGACCTCCTGGTCCAGCTCGAACTTCAGCTTTTTGTTCTCCTCCACCAGCTCGTCATAGTGGCGGCTCTGCACATAGTACTTCACAAAGGTGAAGGTGGCCTCTCCGAACTCCTCCTCGGAGTACTCCGGCAGCAGGGAGCCGCCCTTGCGGCGCAGACCCTGCACATTGATGACCACCAGGCGGCGGTGCTGCTCCGACAGCTGGAACAGCTTCAGCTCCTCCGGCAGCTCCAGACCAAGATCAAAGGTCGCATTGACGATCTCCAGCAGGCGGTACTGCTCCGGCTTGGCGGAGACGATGACGCCGTGCTCGGCAAACAGCCGCTTCAGATAGTCCACGGAGACCTCCTCACGGGTGATGGTGCCCTTGCCGATGCCGGTGAGCATGGTGTTGGAGAGATTCAGGCTGACATAGACCTCCTGGCCGGTTTTGGGATAGCTCATACAGGTACCTCCTACGTTGCATACGTCCTCGATTTTGCCGTCCGGGACGGCACTTTTTGTTCCGTCTCTACCGTACCACATTCCCGTGCAAATTGCAACAAAAAGTTGTACCAAGTACATTCTATTTATACGAAAAAACCGGTGATTTGCAGAAAATCACCGGTTTCGTCATTCTAAATGTACCAAACAATTCATACGACCCGACGACACTACACCCCGGTCAGGTCGAAGGCCGGGGTATACTCCTCACGGGCGGAGGTACGCTCCTGCACGAAGCCGTCCACGATGCCGCAGTTTTCCATGTATTCCGCCGCCGCACGGTACTCCACCGCCGTCACATGGCGGCGCAGGGGCCCCTCTGCGCCGGGCTGGGGAGTATACTGGCTCATGAGGGAGAACAGCACCTCCCCCGGACGGAAGGTCCGGGCCACCCAGTCGATGACCCGCCGGGTGCTTTCCAGCTGTCCCGGCAGCACCAGATGCCGGATGACCACCCCCTGCCGCAGCAGGCCATCCTCTATGCGGCAGGGACCTACCTGACGGAACATCTCCCGGATGGCCTCCGTGGCCACGGGGAAGTAGTCCGGGGCGTGGGAATAGCGCCGGGCCGGCTCCTCCAGCCCGTATTTCAGGTCCGGCAGCCAGATCTGCACTTTTCCTTCCAGCAGACGCAGCGTCTCCACCCGCTCGTAGCCGCCGCAGTTGAACACCACCGGCACCGGCAGAGGCTCCTCCAGCGCCGGCAGCAGGAAGGGGACGAAGTGGCTGGCGGTGATGAGGTCGATGTTGTGGGCGCCCTGAGCGATAAGCTCACGGAAGATCTCCCGCAGCCGCTCCGTGGTGACGGCCTTGCCCACCCCCTCGGCGGAGATGGTGTGGTTCTGGCAGTAGACGCAGCCCAGCGAGCAGCCGGAGAAGAACACCGCTCCGCTGCCCCGTGTGCCGGAGAGCACCGGCTCCTCCCACAGGTGCAGCCCGGCCCGTGCGATGACCGGCACGGCGGGCATCCGGCAGAAGCCGCCGCCGCAGGTCTCGGTGCGCTCCGCCCCGCACCGACGGGGACAGATGTTACAGATCATACCCGGTTGATGTCGAAGTCCGGCCCCAGATCCCCGGCCATCCAGTGGCGGCGGCAGAGGCCAATGTACTTGTCGTTGGCTCCCAGCACCACCTGAGCGCCCTCCTTCACCACATGGCCGTGCTGGTCGAAGCGGGCGTTGAAGGCGGCCTTCTTGCCACACCAGCAGATGGTCTTGACCTCCTCCAGCTTGTCTGCCATCACCAGCAGATGATAGCTGCCGGGGAATAGCTCCCCTTTGAAGTCCGCCCGCAGGCCGTAGCACATGACGGGAATGTTGCAGTCGTCCACCAGATGCACCAGATAGTAGATATCGGCCTTTTGCAGGAACTGGGCCTCGTCCACGATGATGCAGGCATACTGCTGCAGCTGCTCATCCGTCATCTGCTGCATCTCGTCGAAGTAGATGCAGGGGTGGGTCAGACCGATGCGGGAGGATACCATGTGGTCGCCGTCCCGTGTATCCAGCCGGGGCTTCACCAGCAGGGTGGCCTGTCCCCGCTCCTCGTAGTTGAACCGTGCCATCAGGGCGTTGGCGGTCTTGCTGGAGCCCATCGCCCCGTATTTGAAGTATAGCTGTGCCATGTCATTCTCCCTCTTTCAGCTCTGCGGTAAATTTCTCGAAGGCGGAGGGGATGGCCAGCCGCTCCCGCTGCTGTGCCTCCGCCCAGAGCCAGTCTCCCGGTCCAAGGCCGTCCACCTCCACCACATAGCCCGTCATTTCCCAGCGAACGTGAGTGAATATATGCCGGGCTGACAGCTTTTTTGTCCACTTGGTGGGGCTTACCCCCCACATTTGCAGCTGCCGGGCGGCCTCCGCTTCCGTCAGCGCTCCCGGTACATGGGGATACTCCCACAGCCCCGCCAGCAGTCCCGTATCCGGGCGCTGCCGCAGCGCCGCCGCAGTTCCCCGCCGCAGCAGGAACACCGTCAGATGCTCCGTCCGCTTCTCCCGCTTGGGGGAGCGCACCGGCAGCCGGGCCTGACAGCCCTCCTGCCGGGCGATGCAGAAGTCCCCGGCGGGGCAGTCCCCGCACAGAGGCGCTCCCGACGGCAGGCACACCGTGGCCCCCAGATCCATCAGCGCCTGATTGTAGGCGCCGGGCCGCTCCTGAGACATGGCCGCCGCCATCCAGCTGCGGAAGATCTTGCGGTTTTTGGCATCCAGTACATCCAGACGGCTGCCGGTGATCCGTGCCGCCAGACGCAGCACGTTGCCGTCCACCGCCGGAACGGCCTGTCCGAAGGCGATGGAGAGGATAGCCCCCGCCGTATAGTCTCCGATGCCCGGAAGGGCCGTCAGCTCCCGGTATGTCTCCGGGAAGCGGCCACCGTACTGCTCCGTGAGGATGCGGGCCGCCTTTTGTAGATTTCTGGCCCGGCTGTAATAGCCCAGTCCCTCCCACAGCTTCATGAGCCGCTCCGTGTCGGCCTGGGCCAGGGCCTCCACCGTGGGGAAGGCCTCCATGAACCGCTGAAAATACGGCAGCACCGCCGCCACACGGGTCTGCTGGAGCATGATCTCCGACACCCATGTTCGGTAGGGGGATACCTCCTCCCGCCACGGCAGGATGCGCCGGTGGATATCATACCATGCCAGCAGCGGTTGGGCCAGCTGCTTTAGGATCTGTTCTTCCATATCGCTCCTATCATCCGTCCGATGCCCCTCATCGGCTGAACCGTGCCGCGTAGCCGCAGCGGCGGCACAGCTCCTCCGACGGCTGCCGCCGGGAAAAGCCCGCCGCCATGGCTGTGGCCCGTGGGGAGGCCAGTATCTCCGCCAGCTCCTGCCGGTGCAGGTTTCCCAGCGCCAGCCGCCCCTCGCTGTCCAGACAGCAGGGAACCACCGTGCCGTCGCACAGCACGGCGATCTGACTCCGCAGGCCGTGGCAGAACTCCGTGCCGCTGTCCGGAGCCGCCGGATCCGGCCAGTCAAACCGCTCCCCCGGCTCCAGAAACAGCCCCTCCCCCAGCCGCCGGTTGCCCAGACGGTCCGCAGGCAGGGCCGTTACGTCCCGGCCCAGCTTTTCCGAGAGAAAGGACAGGATCTCTTCGTTGCGCCGGTCCAGTCCGCCGCCGTTCCACAGCCGCAGGGCGCACAGGACGCCCCGGCTGCTGAGCCGCTGCGCCGCCTGCCAGACACCCTCCAGATACGGGGCGGCGGCATCCTGCCGTCCGTTTCCCTCGAAGCTGTGGAGGGAGACACTGAGCTTGTGCAGGGCCGGGGAACCCTCCAGTGTGGGCAGCTGCCGGGGAAGCAGCGTGCCGTTGGTCACAAGGCACACCCGAAAGCCCAGCGCCCCGGCGATATCCAGCAGCTCCGCCAACCGGGGATGCAGCAGCGGCTCCCCCATGACGTGGAGCATGAGATACGTCCCGTAGGGCCGCAGCCGGGTCGCCAACTGCCGGAATTCCTCCGGCGTCATGAACCGCCGGGGCCGCTGGGTGCCGGGGCAGAAGGCGCACCGGAGATTGCACACGTTGGTGATCTCCAGATACATCCGCTTGAACATTCCAGCCCTCCCCTGCCGCCCGCAGCGGCCTGTTGCTCCCTGCATTATAGCAAAATCCCCGCCCCGGCGCAAGGGAAAACGACCTTGCCTCCCCGGTGGGCAAAAACAGCTGCCCTTCCGCATTGACAGACCTGCCCCCGGCGGGGTACAATAACAATATATCGCTCATGCCATCCAGGGGATGGATCCCTGATATTGATTTGATCGGAAAGGAGCTGCCTGCCATGCCACAGATCCTCCTTTGCTGCGTTCTGGCGCTGCTGCTGGCGGCGCTGGGGCTGCTGCTGCGCTCCCTGCGCCGCAGGTCCCGCCCCTCCGGCGGCAATGAGACCCTGAAGGTGCTGCTGGTCTGCTTTTTCACCTGCGGCATTCTGCTGCACCTGCCCATGTACGCCGCCGCCTACGCCGGGGAGCACCTGTCGTGGCTGAAGGCGCTGCTGGGAGCCGTACACCACACCCTGCGGATGTTCGTGCTGGACGGCGAGCTGGATCCCATCCATGAGTTCGCCATGAGCCGGCCGGCGGTGTGGAACGACCTCTATTTCGGCGCCGCCATTGTGGTGTATCTGGTGAGTCCGCTGCTGACCTTCAGTGTGGTGCTGTCCTTCTTCAAGAATCTGTCCGCTCTATGGCGCTATGCCTTCCGCCGCTGCACGGAGCTGTATGTCTTTTCCGAGCTCAACGAGGACTCCCTGTATCTGGCGGGCAGCATCAAGGCGGCCCATCCCAAGGGACTCATTGTCTTTACGGACGTCTATGAAAACGAGAGCGAGGAGTTCGGGGAGCAGATGGCTGCCGCCCACCGGCTGGGGGCCGCCTGCTTCAAGGCAGACATCGCCCTGCTGCGGCTGCGGCGCTCTGACCGCTCCCGCCCGGTCTACTTCTTCCTGCTGGGCCGGGACAAGGCGGAGAACATCCATCAGGCGGTGCTGCTGACCCGCCGATGGGGGACCCGCTCCAATATGCACCTCTATCTCTTCGCCACCGGCGCCGAGAGTGAGCTGCTGTTCCAGTCCGCGGATCCCCACGGGATGCGGATCCGCCGGGTCAACGAGGTGCGCTCACTGGTGCAGCTGCTGCTGTATCAGCAGGGGGAGAAGCTCTTCGAGACGGCGGCTCCTCTGCCGGAGGGCAGGCATCAGATCTCGGCGCTGCTGCTGGGCTTGGGCCAGTACGGCACGGAGATGCTGAAGGCGCTGGCGTGGTTTGGCCAGATGGACGGCTACGACCTGCGGCTCACCGCCGTGGACGCCCGGCCTAACGCACGGGAGCTGTTCACCTATCGCTGCCCGGAGCTGATGGACCGCCAGCACAACGGACGGTGCATCCCCGGCGAGGCCCAGTACGATATCCGCATACACGCCGGGATGCGGCTGGAGAGCCGGGAATTTCTGGAGCTGGTGCAGACGCTGCCGCAGCTGACGTATGTGTTTGTGGCGCTGGGCAGCGACACCCGGAACATCGAGGCGGCGGTGCGGCTGCGGGAGCTGTGCCAGCGCCGGGGTCTCCACCCCTATATTCTGGCGGTGGTGCAGGACCCCTTCAAGACGGTGGCTCTCACCTCCGTCACCGACTACCGGGGTACCCCATACGACCTTCATTTTCTGGGCGCACGGGATATGCTGTACTCCGAGAGCAACATCCTCCACTCCCAGCTGGAAGCGGAGGCGCTGACCCGGCACCTGAAATGGGGAGACGAGGACGTGTTCTGGCGCTATGAGTTCAACTATCGCTCCTCCATCGCCTCGGTCATCCACCATCGGCTGAAGCTGCGGCTGGGTGTACCCGGTGCAGATAAGCCTCCGGCGGAGCGGACGGAGGAGGAAAAGCAGCTGCTGCGTGTCATCGAGCACCGCCGCTGGAATGCCTATATGCGGACCGAGGGCTACTGTTACAGCGGCTCCACGGACCCGGCCAGCCGCAATGATCTGGGGAAGCTCCACAACTGTCTGGTGCCCTTTGACGAGCTATCCGAAAAGGAGAAGGCCAAGGACGACGATTAAGGCTGAAAAGCACAGCGCTCCACCGTCATTTATGACGGTGGAGCGCTGTTATGCTTGGAGGAAGCGATCACTCTGCCGCTCCGGCAGGGGCGGTGGCTGCAGCGGCAGACTCCTGCGGTGCGGGGGTCAGCACCTTCACAAAGCAGCGGCGACGCTTGTGCTGCTCCAGCGGGAAGTCCTGCCACTGGCTCTGGACCTTCTCGTTGGTCTCCAGCATGGGGCCGGTCTCCGCCTGCTTTACGCCGAGCTTGAAGCAGCCGTGCATGACCTTGCTGATGATGACGGCATTGACGCCTTTTTTCTGGAGGTCGGGACGCACGGCGATCAGCAGCAGATCGATGGTGTCGTTGCGGTGGAAGGCCTTCAGCACATCCGCCCAGCCGGTGGGGAACAGGCGGCCGTCGTGCTTTTTCAGGGCGGCGGCGATGCTGGGGGCCGCCACGCCGAAGGCTACCAGATCGTCATTTTCGTCCATGACGAAACAGGTGAGCTCAGGCCTGATGAGGGGGGCGAACTTCCCGGCGTACTTGCGGATCTGGTCGTCCGACAGCTCCACGGTGCCGTACAGGGGGGCATAGGCCACGTTCACCAGCTCGAATACCTTCCGGATCAGGGGCGGGTACTCCAGACGGCTGCGCACCTGATGGATGTGCAGGCGCTGCCGCTTCAGAACATAGGCGGCGATCTTCTCCCAGCGCTGGATGACCCGCTGGTCCGTGGGGACGGAGATGAGATTCTCGGTCCAGTCCACGTCCTTGCCGTAGCCCAGAGCCGTCAGGTGGTCAATATAGTAGGGGTGGTTATAATAGGTAAAGAAGCAGCTGGTGCGGTCAAAGCCCTCCACCAGCATCCCCTCCCGGTCCATGTCGGTGAAGCCCAGAGGGCCGTGGACTTCCGTGCAGCCCAGCTGACGGGCCCAGTCCTCCACCGTCTGGAACAGGGCGGCGGATACCTCCCGGTCGTCGATGAAGTCCACCTGCGTGAAACGCAGGCGGTGGGTGCCCCACTTGTCGTTGGACTTACGGCTGAGGATGGCACCGATGCGGCCCACCAGCGTGCCGTCATCCCGGCTGGCCAGCCAGCAACGGGCCTCGCAGTAGCTGAAGGCGGGGTTTTTCTCACGGTCCCAGTCTGCCAGATCGTCGCTGTATGTACCGGGGATGTACTGGGGAACGTCTCTATATAAGTCGATGGGGAAGTTCACGAACTGGCGCAGCTGTGCCTTGGTCGTGACCTCGGTGATATGGATCATGGTTCTTTCCTCCTGTGTGATACGCAGAACATACACAACCAGTTTAGACCCTTTCCCCGCAAAATGCAAGCCCTGTGTTGACTTTCTCATGAAAGGGGGCAAAATGCCCTTTGGGGGAAAAGGTGACGCTGACCCTTGCCAGAAAGGGAAAAATGCGATAAAATATTCCTGTTGCCCACCGAAAAAGTTCTGTGGGCCTGCAAGGAACGATACCGGGAGCTATCCCGGCAGGAGGCATATATGACCAAGAAGAAAACCTATGACAACGACAGTATCTCCAGTCTGAAGGGGGCGGACCGGGTCCGCAAGCGGCCCGGCGTCATCTTCGGCTCCGACGGGCTGGAGGGCTGCGAGCACGCCATGTTCGAGATCCTCTCCAACGCCATCGACGAGGCCCGTGCAGGCTATGGCCGGCTCATCACCGTGACCCGCTTTGCCGATCTCTCCATTCAGGTGGAGGATCAGGGCCGTGGCTGTCCCGTGGACTGGAACGAGAAGGAGGGGCGCTACAACTGGGAGCTGGTGTTCTGCGAGCTGTACGCCGGAGGCAAGTACGACAACGAAAACAGCGACAACTACGAGTACTCGCTGGGGCTCAACGGTCTGGGCTCCTGTGCCACCCAGTACGCCAGCCGCTATATGGACGTCACTGTCTGCCGGGACGGCAAGGAGTACCGCCTGCACTTTGAACGGGGCGAGATCGCCGGGGAGATGCGGGTGACGGAGCTCAAGCGCCGCCATACCGGCTCCACCATCCGCTGGCTGCCGGATCTGGAGGTGTTCACCGACATCGACATCCCGGCGGACTACTACCGGGAGGTGCTGCGGCGGCAGGCCGTGGTCAACGCCGGGGTCACCTTCCGCCTGCGGTGCGAGGTAGCGCCGGGAAAGTTTGAGACGGAGGACTTCCTCTATGAGCACGGCATCCGGGACTATCTGGCGGAGCTGGCAGGGGAGGATCCCCTGACGGAGCCGGTGTGCTGGGAGACGGAGCGCCGGGGCCGGGATCGGGCGGACAAGCCGGAGTACAAGGTGAAGCTGAACATCGCATGGTGCTTTTCCAACCGGGTCCACCTCATCGAGCACTACCACAACTCCAGCTTTCTGGAGTACGGCGGCAGCCCCGATAAGGCCACCCGCCTGGCCTTCGTCTACGCCATTGACAAGTATCTCAAGGAGAACAATAAATACACCAAGGGGGAGAGCAAGATCACCTTCCCCGATGTGCAGGACTGTCTGGTGCTGGTGAGCAGCAACTTCTCTACCCAGACCAGCTACGAAAACCAGACCAAGAAGGCCATCACCAACAAGTTCGTGCAGGACGCCATGTCGGAGTTCCTGCGGGATCAGCTGCAGGTGTACTTCATCGAGAACCGGGAGGCGGCGGAGAGGATCGCCAATCAGGTGCTGGTGAACAAGCGCAGCCGGGAGACGGCGGAGCGCACCCGTCTCAACACCCGGAAGAAGCTGACGGAGAAGATCGACATCGCCAACCGGGTGCAGAAATTCGTGGACTGCCGCACCAAGGATGTGTCCCGGCGGGAAATTTATATCGTGGAGGGCGACTCGGCTCTGGGCGCCTGCAAGCAATCCCGTGACGCAGAGTTTCAGGGGCTGATGCCTGTCCGGGGCAAGATCCTCAACTGCCTGAAGGCGGACTATCCCCGCATCTTCAAGAGCGACGTCATCACGGATCTGATGAAGGTGCTGGGCTGCGGCGTGGAGGTGCAGGGAAAGGCCGCCAAGGAGCTGAATCAGTTCGATTTGAACAACCTCCGCTGGAGCAAGGTGGTCATCTGCACCGATGGCGACGTGGACGGCTTCCAGATCCGTACCCTGATCCTCACCATGCTCTACCGGCTCTGCCCCACCCTCATCAAGGAGGGCTACGTCTACATTGCCGAGACGCCGCTGTTCGAGATCACCTGCAAGGAAAAGACGTGGTTTGCCTACTCCGAAAAGGAGAAGGCGGAGGTGGTGCGCCAGCTGGAGGGCAAGAAGTACAAGGTGGATCGCTCCAAGGGACTGGGCGAGAACGACCCGGAGATGATGTGGCTGACCACCATGAATCCGGAGACCCGGAGGCTGGTGAAGGTACTGCCGGACGACGCCGAGGAGACGGCCCGTGTCTTTGATCTGCTGCTGGGGGACAACCTCTCCGGCCGGAAGGACTATATCGCTGAAAACGGCTGCCGCTATCTGGATATGATCGACGTGAGCTGAGGGGGGGTATGGGCCGGGCGGGACGATGTGGGCATCGGCCCCTATATGCGCCTGCCGATAGACGCTCCGTAAGGGACGATATCTGTGTCGGCCCGGCTGCGCCAGTTCCCAAGCGTTTTTTGGCGGGGTCATCTTTCTCCCGCCAGTTTGAATACGAAAGGAATCATCTTTCATGGCAAAGAAGAAAACAGAAGAGAAAACCGTCCATCGTCCCGCCGATCCCAATGTCATGGGGCTGCGGGGGACGGTGGTGGAGCAGCCCATCACCCGCACACTGGACGAGAACTATATGCCCTACGCCATGAGCGTCATCGTCTCCCGGGCCATTCCGGAGATCGACGGCTTCAAGCCCTCCCACCGGAAGCTGCTGTACACCATGTACAAGATGGGGCTGCTCACCGGCGGGCGCACCAAGTCCGCCAACATCGTGGGCCAGACCATGCGCCTCAACCCCCACGGTGATCAGGCCATCTACGAGACCATGGTGCGTCTGGCCAAGGGAAACGAGTCGCTGCTGCACCCCTTTGTGGACAGCAAGGGCAACTTCGGCAAGGTCTATTCCCGTGACATGGCCTATGCCGCCAGCCGCTACACCGAGGCAAAGCTGGCCCCCATCTGTGCCGAGCTGTTCCGGGATCTGGACTGTGACGCCGTGGACTTCGTGGACAACTACGACAACACCACCAAGGAGCCTACCCTGCTGCCCACCACCTATCCCAACGTGCTGGTGTCGGCCAATCAGGGCATCGCCGTGGGTATGGCCTCCCAGATCTGCGGCTTCAATCTGGCGGAGGTGTGCGACACCACCATCGCCCTGCTGAAAAATCCCGACCACGACATCGCCTCCACCCTGCTGGCGCCGGATTTTCCCACCGGCGGGCAGCTGGTGTGTGACCCGGCGGAGCTGGCGGAAATTTACCGCACCGGCCGGGGCGGCGTCAAGGTTCGGGCCCGCTGGCGCTATGACAAGAAGGAGAATCTCATCGAGATCTTCGAGATCCCCTACTCCACCTCCATCGAGGTGATCCTGGACAAGGTGGCGGAGCTGGTGAAGGCCGGCAAGGTCAAGGAGATCAGCGATATGCGGGACGAGTCGGACCTCAGCGGCCTGAAGCTCACCATCGACCTCAAGCGGGGGGTAGACCCGGAGAAGCTGATGCAGAAGCTGTATAAGCTGACGCCTTTGCAGGACACCTTCAGCTGCAACTTCAACATCCTCATCGCCGGGATGCCCCGTGTGCTGGGAGTCAAGGCCCTGCTGGAGGAGTGGATCGCATGGCGCACGGAGTGTGTGCGGCGGCGGGTGTACTTCATCCTCTCCCGCAAGAAGGAGAAGCTGCATCTGCTGCTGGGTCTGAAGCGCATCCTGCTGGACATCGACAAGGCCATCGCCATCATCCGGGAGACGGAGGAGGAGGCCGAGGTCATCCCCAACCTGATGATCGGCTTCGGCATCGACGAGAAGCAGGCGGAATATGTTGCGGAGATCAAGCTCCGCAACATCAACAAGGAGTACATCCTCAAGCGGGTGCAGGAGACGGAGAGCTTGCAGGGAGAGATCCAGGATCTGGAGGACACCCTGCAAAAGCCCGCCCGCATCCGCAGGATCATGGTGGAGGAGCTGACGCAGGTACGCAAGAAGTACGCCCAGCCCCGGAAAACCGAGATCATTTACAGCCACGAGGTGGAGGAGTATCGGGAGGAGGAGCAGGTGGAGGACTATCCTGTCACCGTGTTCCTGTCCCGTGAGGGGTATTTCAAGAAGATCACGCCCCAGTCCCTGCGGATGAGCGGCGAGCAGAAGTACAAGGAGGGCGACGGCCCCGGCCAGCAGGCGGAGGCCACCAATGCCGCCGAGGTCATGTTCTTCACCGACCGGTGTCAGGTCTACAAGACCCGCCTCAGCGAGTTCGGGGACAGCAAGGCCTCGGTGCTGGGAGACTATCTGCCGGCGAAGCTGGGCATGGACGAGGGCGAGAGCGTGGTATATATGGTGCTGCCGGGGGATTACAGCGGGCATCTGCTGTTTTTCTTTGAAAACGGCAAGATCGCCCGTGTGGAGATGAAGGCCTACGCCACTGTCTCCAACCGCCGCAAGCTCACCGGGGCCTACTCCGACAAGAGCAGGCTGGTGGCCATTCTGCCGCTGGCGGAGGATCGGGAGTTGGCGCTGCTGTCCACGGAGCCCAGGGCGCTGATCTTCCACACGTCCCTGCTGCTGCCCAAGGCCACCCGCTCCACGCAGGGCGTGGCGGTCATGACCCTGAAGCCCAAATACCAGCTGCAACGAGTCTGCACGCCGGAGGAGTCCGGTATCGTGAATCTCCCCCGCTATCGGGCCCGCAGCATCCCCGGTACTGGCGCTCTCCTGCGGCCGGAGGACCGGGGCGAGGAGCAGCTGACCCTGTTGTAAGAAAAAAGGAGGAGCCTATGAAACGGAACGTCCTGACGCAGTATCTCATCATCACGGCGTCCTGCGCCCTGTATGCCGTGGGGTTCAACTGGATGTTTGACCCCAACCACATCAGCGTGGGCGGCTTTACCGGTCTGGGACAGATCATCAACTACCTGCTGCCGGGCCTGCCCATCGGCACCATCGTCATCATCCTTAACGTGCCGCTGTTCGTGCTGGGCTGGCGGTTCATCGGCAAGGATTTCCTGTTCTCCTCCATCTATGCCACGGCCGTCAGCTCCCTGATGATCGACGGCCTGGCGGCGGTGCATACCTTCAAGCCCATGGAGCCCATTCTGGCCTGTCTGTACGGCGGCGTCATCATCGGCGTCTCCTGCGGCATTATGCTGCGGGAGGGGGCCACCACCGGCGGCACGGAGCTGGCGGCCCGGCTGCTGAAGCTGAAGCTGGAGAGCCTCAGCATCGGTACCCTGTGTCTTGCCATCGACATTCTGGTGACGGTGACGTACGCCCTGATCTTCCGGGATCTGACCCGTGCGCTGTACGGCATGATCTCCCTGTCTCTGATCTCCGTGTCCATCGACAAGGTGGTCTACGGCCCCAATGCCGCCAAGGTGGCCTATATCATCAGCGACTGCCATGAGGAGCTGACCCGCCGCCTGCTGGAGCTGGACCGTGGTGTGACGCTTTTGCAGGGTAAGGGGGCTTACAGCGGCAGGGACAAGCAGGTGATCCTGTGTGCCTGCGCCCGGACACAGATCATCCCCGTGAAGCGGGCGGTGCAGGAGATCGACCCAGACGCCTTTGTCATCGTCTGCGACGCCCACGAGATACTGGGCGAGGGCTTCGGCGTATATGCGCCGGGCGGACTGTAAGGTGCGGCCATGAGAAAACGTGTATGGGCGCTGGCGGCGGCCCTGCTGATGCTGCCCCTTACCGGCTGCGGCTCCCTGCTGAACCGGGATTACAGCGTCACCGAGCCCCACAGCTCCAGCTACTACGAGAGCGAGGACCGATCCGTCCTCCGGGCGGAGAGCTATCAGGATCTGGTGAATGCCCTGCTGGTGCTGATCAGCGGCGGGGCCAAGGAGGGAACCATCTGGCTCTACCCCGACGACAGCGGGCTTCCCGCCCCGCAGGCGGCGGAGCGGGCGTGTCTGGAGGTGCAGAAGGAGACGCCGCTGGGAGCCTACGTCGTGGAGTACCTGACCTATACGGTGGACGAGACACCTCGGAACTATGATGCCATCCAGCTGACCGTCGGCTATCGCCGCACGGCGGCTCAGGTGGCGGGCATTGTGCATATCACCAGCACCTCCGCTCTGGGGGATCTGCTGCGGGAGGCCGCACGGAACCACGCTGCGGAGCTGGTGGTGCAGGTGGGCTACTTCGACCATCAGGCGGAGGAGGTCCGCACACAGGTGAGGCAGATACAGGCCGAGGTGGAGCCGGAAAGCAAGGAACCGTGGACGGTGAATTTCTACCCGGATTCGGGGAACGCCGGCATCATTGAGGTGCTGCTGAGCGGCGCAGGGAGCGCAGAGGGTGCAGAACAAAATACAGAAAATGCAAATTAGCGCTTGACAAATCCGAAAAACGCAGGTATAATCAATCTTGCGTTTGCGGGCGTAGCTCATCTGGTAGAGCGCGACCTTGCCAAGGTCGAGGTAGCGAGTTCGAGCCTCGTCGCCCGCTCCAAAAAGAATACCCCATCCGACAGGATGGGGTATTC